>Ga0207752_1000235_pt1 | contig 26262 bp, 23 predicted proteins | sample Pon2CUnioCityCA_6_FD_187272 | JGI IMG/M metagenome (GOLD analysis project Ga0207752, IMG submission 187272) | Marine sediment microbial community from Union City, CA, USA - Pond 2C Sediment 2 (SPAdes) | ecosystem: Environmental > Aquatic > Marine > Intertidal zone > Salt pond sediment ... | reverse complement strand
CGCCGATGGTACTTGGGGCGTGAGCCCCTGGGAGAGTAGGTCATTGCCAAGGAAACCTTTTTTGTTTGGAAACAGGGGGGTAGACAAGAATTGGCCGACGAAAGGTGCTGTTTGCAGCAACCGATCACCGGCTCAATAAATCCCTGCTGAGATAGTTACCTCAATTACGGTTGGCAGCGATGTATCATCCTGGACAGGAATGCTGTGGTCACAATGCGGGTACGCTGAAAGACCGATGACAAAGGGCAGTAATTTGGTTACACTGGAGCAGGATCGTGGCCATAAATCTTGGAAACAAGAAGGCGCCTCAGGCGCCAGGAGAGATGATCATGCCGCCGAAGAGATTACTTGTCTTCCTTATCTTGGTCCTCGTCGTCGGCTGCCGGCAACAACCGGAGACAGAGCCTACCGCGACGCTTCCGCCGGCGGAGGTTGAGACAGAAGAGGCAGTCGTACCCACCAGTACACCTCTGCGGCCGACGGCAACCCCGACAGCGACGCCTGTTCCGCCCACGGCCACGCCGCTTCCGACCGAAACGCCGTTGCCACCTGCGGATACCCCCACGCCGGTGCCGGATGTGGCGTTGACAGTGACGGCCCCAGTAGCAGAAACCACCCTGGAAATTGGCAGCGAGGTGATGGTGGCCGGTGAAGCGATGCCCGGCGGCGAACCCCTGACCGTCTCGCTGGAGACGGCCGGGATTACGCTGGTCGAAAACACTGTCTCCCTGGGATCGGATACGACCGCCTGGGAAGTGGCCCTAACTGTGCCAGAGAATGTGAGCGGACGGGCCTTGCTGCGGGTGAGCCAGTCCGGCGAGAGTGCCCTCGAAGTGCCGGTGTTGCTCCAACGACCGGCGACCTCAGGTACAAGCATCAGCCTGTCCCACCCTGACGTGGAAACGCTGGCTGTGGCCAGCCAGGTGCTCTTCTTCCAGGGCCGGGTGCAGCAGCCGATAAATAGGGAGATTACCATTGCCGTGCTCTACGAGGAGTGCCAGACGGTTGGCGCTCGCCAGACCTTTGAAGTTGGGGAAGGCGGGCTATGGTGGGGCTACGTCGTTATCCCCGAGACCGTCTTCGGCCCCGCCTGCACCGTCGCTTACACGGGCGAGTTTGAGGGAGAGGGATGGCATGCTGCTGCTACGCCCTTGACCATTCTTGAAGCGAGTGATCCCGCAGCCCAGGGTATTTTCGTCGGCAACTTCCCCTTCCAGGAACTGGTGCCGGGCGAACAGGCAGCGGTCTACGGCCGGGCTTATAACGCCGACGAGGTAGAAGTCAGCCTGCAAGTGGCCGGCCAGGTGGTTGCCGAAGGCACGGCTATTGTCGATCGCTTTGGTTACTGGGAGACCGACCTGACCCTCCCCGCCGATGTAGCCGGTAGTGAAGGTTTCTTCGTCGCGACCACCACCTATGGTGCGCAAACTGTCGTGGAACGCAGCTCTTTCCTGGTTGTAACCGATGAGTAAGCAGCATACGCCATACTTTAATCTCCTTGAAGCGCTCCGCGATGCGGGCTGCCCACTATGCCGGCTCGGCGACCGGGCAGCCCGGCGCTTTATTGAAGGCGTGCTCTACGAATCGGTTACCGATCCGGAAATGCGCGCTAAACTGATCACCGCTCACGGTTTTTGCGCAACGCACAGCGAACGGCTGGCCAGCCACCACGATGGTTTGGGTAGCGCTATCATTTACCGCTCGATTCTCAAACACCTTGAAGAAGAGCTTGGCTCTTTGGTGGAGGCAGACGATCGGGGCCTTGTGGCGCGCTTGCGCGAGCGTTGGGACCAGGAGCCGGCAGGGACCCTGGATTCCCATGCGCCCTGTCCCGCCTGTGAGGAGCGGGATAAGGCAGTGGCCAGAGCGCTGAGTACCTTCTCCGCCAATTACCAGGATGCGGCCCTGCACGAGGCACTGGCCAGCAGCGCCGGATTTTGCCTGGCCCATCTGCGCCAGGCAGCGGCGACGCTGGCCCGACCGGCACTCACCGTACTCCTTGAACAGCAGCAGGCCATTTGGGCGGCGCTGCACGGAGAACTGGACGAGTTGATCCGCAAGTATGATCATCGTTTCAGCGACGAGCCGATGGAGGCCGAAAAGGATTCCTGGCAGCGGGCAATACGCCTAACCGTGGGCGAGCCCGGCGTGTTCTAGTCCTGTGCTGAACGAGGGTTGACGATGTCGACGACGGCCGGGACGCTACCATCTGCCTATAGTGCCTGGTGTCGCCGCTGGTTGGGTGCCGAGCCGGTGCGCGTCCTCTTTCGGGTATGCCACATTTCGACGGTGACCGGTCTGCAGCTCGCAGACGGCCGGGAGGTTGTGCTGAAGGTGCGCCCGACAGCTCCCCGGCTCCATGCCTGCTTTGAAGTGCAGCAGCAGCTATGGGCCGCCGGTTTCCCCTGTCCCCGTCCGCTGGCGGGGCCGGCGTCCTTAGGCCTCATGCTGGTCACTGCCGAGCGTTTTGTACCGGGCGGTACCCGTCTGCCCCGGGGTAGAGATTCGGTTCGCTTGTTCGCGGAGGCCCTGGCCTGGCTGGTGGCCCTGGCACCGCTTCCCGCTGCCCTGCCGACCCTGGAGCCCTCTCCTTACTGGATGCAGTGGGATCACGATTTGGACGGCACCTGGCCTGCCGACCCGGATGTGGATCTAAATGGCCATGAAGGGCCGGCCTGGTTAGATGACCTGGCGGCGCGGGCGCGGCGACGATTATTGCGCGCTGCGTTGCCGCCGGTGGTCGGCCACGGCGATTGGGAGTCCCAGAATTTGCGCTGGCAGGCACGGCAATTGCACGTCGTGCACGACTGGGATAGTGTGGTCGCCCGGCCGGAAGCCACCATTGCCGGGGCTGCCGCTATCGTTTTCCCGGCCTCGGGCACGCTGAATGAGCAGGCCACCATTGATCAATCTGCCCGTTTCCTGGAGGCGTATGCAGCGGCCCGTGGCCGCTCTTTCACCCGCGAAGAGGAGGAGGTGGCGTGGGCCGCCGGGCTTTGGGTACAGGCCTACAAGGCAAAGAAGGCGACGGTAACCGGAAGTGGGCAGCATCTCCTCGACCCCCTGGCGCAAGAAGCGGAAGCGCGCCAGCGCCGGGCCGGAGTGTAACAGGTTACCCTGGACTGATGAGCCGACGTTACCGCTCCTCCGGTTCCACCACCCGCATTTGTTCTACGCCCCGGGTGGCATACGCGCCGTCCATGCCTTCGCTCCGTAGTAGCCACAACTCCGGGATGATTTCGCTCACCAGCTCGCCATCGTCAAAAACCCGGACGACCGAACTCTCCGAGACGACGACTGCCACGGCGTTGCTATGCATCGTGATCGAGGCACCGGCCATCTGGCGGCTGCCCAGACCGAGGGGTAGTTCAATCCCGGCCGAGGAGGCATCAATGTAACGGGCGGCCGAAACAAATACACCATCGTCGGAGACAATGAAGGCACCGTCCAATTGGGCCAGCTCCTTCGCCGTCTCGCGCATATTCGGGTCGCCAATCACTTTTCGTTCCGGCGGGTGGCCGGCCAGTGGATCCAGAATCAGGCAACGTGAATGCTCGAGCGTTTTCTCGACGTCGGCAACGACAAACATCGTGCCCACTTTGCGCCCTTCACGTCCCTCGCGCGCAATCTCGACCGCCAGGACAAGTACGGCCTCCAGGGTTTCAGGGCTGATACCCCGCTCGCGCGAGCAAATTTGCGCAGCAAAAGCTTATTATCTTCCATACAAGTAGAGTAAAGCGAGTTGCTTCCCCAGGCAAGTTCTCCTGGCGCAGGATCCTCAGTCAAGCTTGAAGGGTTGCCAGTAGGGACCGGAGGCCTAGATGAACAGAACGGGACGACCGTCACGCCGGGTGAGTCGAGCATGTCGGTATCATCACGACTGAGATGCAGTGTAGAAGCGCCGGCCTGTCGGTCGCTATCGCTCCGGAGCCAATGTGCGATTCGATAGAAACCAGGGGTTTTTGTGTTGGGTACCGGTAACCGTGCCCCTTCATAACGCAACTGCTTTTCTCGATAAACCCCTGGTTTCTAACTGTTTTCACTTTAATAACCGATCTGCTACGCGATGTTACGAACTTGTCACATGCCGGTCACAGCAGAGTAACAGGCAGACGCTATGATGGTGGTCGTGTCTTTTTCCGGGCGCAACAGCCGGCCGGTTTACGACAGAAGGGACAGCGGGCTATTTCATTGTGACCCTGGCCCTTCTGGTATTGAGAGATAGAAAATAATGAAGCGAATAATCTGGTTTATCGTTCCCCTCTTCTTCCTCCTGCTGAGTCCCACGGTCGGGAGCGCCAGGCCTGCTGCCGAGTCGTTAATATATCTGCCCGTGGTGACTCGCAGCCTGCCGGAGCTGGGTCCGATTAGCGGGCCGCTCCTGATCGACGGGGAGGAGGGACGGATCTACACTCAGGCCGAAATCGACGGCGCCCTCTACACCGTGGTTCTGGATGCGGAGAACGGGCACCTGCAGCAGTTCTTTAGCCCGGCCGGCCGTCTTGGCCTCGATCGCGCGCAGCAACGGCTGGTTGTCGACCAGGGGGATGCCGGCGTGACCATTCTGGATGCGACGAGCGGCGCGGTGCTGGGCAAACTTTCTGTACCCGGGGGGCCGGTGGCCGACCCCCAGATCAATGCAGACACAGCCAGGGGCTATCTGTTCCGGGAAAGTACAATTCACGTCATCGATCTCGACGCCCAGACAATCGTGGAGATGATTGAGTCCCCCCTCTCTCTCTCCGTCTGCGACGAGCTCCAGGGAGCGGCGCCCATTACCCGTTCTTATTACGATCCGGCTGAAGCCATGCTCCACGTGTCGTTCACGACCTCTGTGTGCACACCCTACTTCACCGAAACGATTGTCAGCTACAACGGCGAGCTGGAGCCGGTCGCGCAATATGAATACCCGAACGTGTACCAGGCGGTGCCCTTCGCCGGCAATCTTTACGGCACCTCGGTACTGCGCGGTTACCAGCCCTTTGGCCTCTCTTACTGGGCTTTCAATGCCACCGAGGAGTGGTACGACGAGACAGTCGTCGGCAGCGATGCGGAACTAAAAGGGATCGTCGTGGACGAACAGCGCAACTTCCTCTACGAGGCGCTCTGGGAAAATCCCAATCAGGGCGAGACAGAACGCATGATCCGCATCTCCGATACCGCCGACCGGACCCTGCTCTCCACCGTTCCCTGGGAAAGGCTAGGTCTGGAGGATGCGCAGTTGGCCGGGTACGACTCTGTCGGTGACCAGCTTTACTTCCTCGAGGACGGCGTGCTCCATATTCTGGCCACCGACCTTCTCCTGCCCGGTTAAGGGTGGAGACCCGGCTCATTCGCAAGGCAGGTAGAAGGCGTGGTCGGCCGAAGGAGTGCCGGCCGGCGTAGAAACCGGCCGGCGCTCGCCGCTATTACCATCGTAGATGCCAAGGCCCACGCGGGCGCCAGATGCGGGCGCCGGCCGTGCTAACAGGCGTTCCTCGTACACGATGGCACCGGTGGGCCAGGCGGCAAAGGGATAGAGCCCGGATACCGGCGCGCCGTCCGCCTGGGCGATGACGGTGCCGCCCTGCCATAGGTGCACGAATACTGTGTCGGCGGGGCCGATCTCGGCCACCTTCTGCCAGGTCAACGCCAGACGCAGGTGCCCTTCACCAACCGGGACGCAGGCAGCGCTCAGCAGGCGGAGCGCATCGTCGAAAATCGCTCTGGGCAAACGCGAGTCTGTGGGATTGTCCTGGTTTATGTATGCCCCGAGCAGGCGGGCGTTTTCGCGGCCATACGTGGCAACGAGGACCCTGCCGGTCCGGTCCAGCGCATCGAGGCTGGCAGCCGGGCCGACCGGCGCCACGGTGTAGGCCAGCTCGGGCAGGATCTGGCCGGCTGCCCGTTCCTCGGCTGCCAGCGAGGGGCGGCTATGGGCCGCCCGCAGGAGCCCGACGTCGTCGGTTGGCGGTGGCATGGGAATGACCCCTTCGTAGCCGATAGGGTAGATGCGCTGCTCCGGCGTCAGCCGCTCGGGCAGGTTGAGAAAAAGGGTGGGGCCGTCCGTTGCCGGTAGATCGATCACCTGCCACAGGAGATCCCCCGCCGTTTGATAGAGAGCGGTGCGACTGCTAAGGAACCAGGCGGCGGGTACGAGCAAGGCGAGCAGCGCAAACCCGTTCCACACCAGCCGCCGTCGCCGCGAATGCCCTTCACCTGCATCCGTGAGCAAGGACGTCCACAGCAGGGCAATGCCCACCGCTGCCGGATAGAAAGCCCGGGGCGGATCGCGCAACCAATTGTAGGTCTGGGTGGCGGCCGGCACGCCGTTCCAGAGCCAGATCCAGACGAGCGCGAAGAGGAAGAGAGGAAACCAGCCCCGGCGATAGGCGAAATAGCCGGCGAAAAAGGTAAAGCCAATCCCTGCTGCAGCCACCACCATCAACGCGCCCGTCTCGGAGGAAAGCAGTGGCGTCAACAGCGGCGCCAGGGGGAAGACGGTCATTTGCAGGAGCATGGTCCCATTCCGCGCCAGGCGGGTGAAGAGGAGATCGTTAGCCGGTAGCGTGGAGAAGAACCAGATGAGGAAGAAAGGTAGGGCGGAGGCCAGCAGATGGGTAGCGGGCCAGGCCAGCTTTCGCTCCTTCAGCAATAGTAGCTCGGCCAGGAGAATGGTGGCACCGGTCACCACGGCCGATTCCAGCGCCAGGCCGGAGAGAGCCGTGAGGAGCAGGGCGAGCAGGTGCCAGCCGGTGGAACCGGTCTCCCGGGCGTGCAGGTAGCTGACCAGCGCGCCCAGGGCCACGGCCGTGGCCAGGGGGTAGGCAAAGGAGCTGATCCACAGGACCGAATCGAAGGCAAAGGGAAAGAGGAGGAAGGTGGCGGTGGCCAGTACGACCGGCACCAGCCGCTCTCGCCAGAGCCAGCCGGCCAGCCAGCCCACGAGCCAGCCGCTGAGCGCGTGAAAGAACAGGTTGGCAGCCCGCAAAACCGCTGGCTGTAGATCGCCGCTGGCGACGTACCATAGCCGCCAGAGGGAGAATTGGAGCGGGCGATAATGATCGAAGGGATTGACACTGTGCCACATGGTAGCCAGCGACGTCTGTTTGACCCAGGGAACCTGGAGCAAGTCGTCGGAGTAGAAGGGGACACTCAATCCGGTGCCATACACCAGTAGCGTCAGGCCGATGGCCAGGAGGCCGCCTGCTGCCAGCGGCAACCGGCTCCCCTCTCCGGGGAACCTGAGCCGTTGCCGGCCGGACGTAACGGTGCGGGTCATGTCTGCGCACCCGGTCGCCGGGAAACAGTCTGTAAGAAGGGGTGGGGCAGCGTTGTCCCTCTGCCGTTACGGAAGAGGATTGGCAATAACGGGCAAGTCATAAGGGACGATTATAGCAGACGGTGGTCCCTGATCACATCGCCCGTTTAGCTCGCCGGGGGACGGGGCCTAGCTGGCGCGCTGCAGCCAATGTGCCATAGCCGAGACAGAGGATAAGGGCCATCAACAGGATAAATGCCCACGGTCGCCAGTGCAGAAACGGGTCCCGTAGCAGGCCCAGGATGTCGCGCAGGAGCCAGTGAGGCCGGGTCAGTAGATCCCAGCTATTCCAGCGAAGGAAACGGCCGAGATAAACGCCAAAACTGCTAAGAGCCAGGGTGGTGGTGGCAAAGAGCCAGCCAATCGTCGCACCGAGTAGATCGGTCACCAAATCTTGCATCAGGCTCAGGGAAAAGAATCCCAGGAAAAGGCCGTTGAAGGCAAAGAGTAGCAACAGCAACAGGTCATACCAGAGGGAAATGCCGCTCGCTTTGCCCAGGTGAATCAGGTCGGTGAGCAGGTAAGGGGCATTGGGCAGGAAGAGGAGCCAGAGGCCACCATGGAGCAACATCAGCAGGCGATAATGGCGCCAGCGGTGGGCGAGCCAGGCGAAGAAGACGGGCACCCAGGCCAGGATCAGGTTCCAGGGGATGAAACGATAAGCGGGTGCGCCGGTATAAGCCCAGCGACCGGCAAAAAGCGCTACGGAAAGGGCCGAGCTGCCGGCAAGTAGGAAGAGGGGGAGGAGCAGAGGATATCGTTTCATGAGCGAGTTTCCCGTGAAGGATAGATTGGTGCCATTGCGGTTGGTGGCGGTCCGGCAGACATGCCGGTATCAGCGCACCGGCCGGACCAGGGAAATGCCGGTCATCATCCCGGCGATAAAGGCGACTAACATCAGGATCAGAATGGCTTCGAGGTTCATAAGTGCTCCTTGCTCAAAGGTTGGAGATTGGCTACGCTCACGATTGGAGATTGGATGCAGGTTTTGTGTATGGTTCAGGATTCCCATTTTTAGGGTAGCCGATGGGAGGGAAGGAGGCGACGGCGTAGATGCGGCAGGTGACGCACGTGAGTGCGTGACGAGTACACATGCGTGCTTGACAGAGAGGGGAGGAGGGAGTATGAAGTAAGGAGCAGGGCTGGGAGCAGTTTGAGAAAGCTAACAACCACCAACCAATAGCCACCAACTGGCTAAGGAGATTGCGTGTTGCGGGTATTACTGGTAGAAGATAACGAGAAGCTTAGGCCGGCGATGGCGCGGGGGCTGGCGAATACCGGCGAGGTCGAAGTCGTCCATGCCTGTGGTAGCGGCGAGGAAGCGCTGGCTTACTGCCTGGCGGAAGAACCCCCGGATGCAATCCTGATGGATGTGCAACTGGCCGGGGAGATGAACGGGATCGAGTCTGCCGTTGCCATCCGCCGGGAACACCCGCGCCATCCGATGGTCTTCTATTCGATCCAGGATGACGACGCTTACTATCGGGCGTTCCGCCGCTCCGGCATCCTCAGCCATTATGCCTACGTGCGCAAGTCAAATTACTTGCTGCCCCAGATGGTCGTCCCGCTCCTGCGGGATGCGGTGGCCGGACGCAGCTTCATCGACCCCGAAATTGAGGCGAGGGTGCAGGAGGTGCGCCAGAAAGATGAACAATCGCCCATGGCGTTACTGGAGCCGAACGAGCAGCAGGTGGCGCGGATGCTGGCCCAGGGGATGAGCAACGAGCAAATTGCCGCTCAGCTCGGGTTTCGCGATAAGCGAACCATCAGCCGCGTAAACGGCCAGATTTACACGGCGTGGGGGCTGAACCGCACCAGTACCGACGAGAAGATGGCGCGGACCCGGGTGGCCATCATCGTCAATGCCGGCCGGCTCCTGGAGTGGGACGAGGAGGGCACCCCCTATGCCCTGAACGAGTGGGGCGAGCGGGTGCCCTGGGAAGGCGGGGATCAGGGAACAGGGATCGGGGATCCGTGAGAGCGCCCACCAATCGCCAATCCCTGCTATCTACTCCCTGAAAATGGAAAATCACTTTTTCCTCGACTGGGCTACCATGGCCCTCTCCTTGTTCAACACCATCGTCCTCCTCTGGCTGGGAGGGACCATCTTGCTCAATGCCGACCGGCGCCGGCCGGGGATCTGGCTGGCGGCGGGGGGGATGGTATTGGGCGGAGGCTTTTTCGTCAGCCACTCGGCGATCCTGGGGCTGGAGTGGAACCAGTTCGGCCGGGGCCTGCGCTTCTGGCTCTACCTGGGCTTAATCCCGGCCGTAGCCATGCCCCTGGCCTGGTACCTGGTCACGCTCTGGTATACGGGCTTCTGGACCGGCCGGCAGAGTGCCCTTTACCGGCGCCAGCGCTATGGGCTGGGTGCGGTCGTGCTGCTGAGCCTGGCCGGGCTGGCCGTCGTCATCGCCTACGCCAATCCTTTCCCCGAACGGTTCTCGCTGCTGCCGGTGCGTTTTCTGTTCGAGCGACTGGGCGGGTTGCCTTTGCTGATGGCGGGTTATGCCCTTTACCTGCTGCTGTGTATGGGATTCTCGCTGGATGCCTTGCTCCGGCCGGGGCCGACGGCCCGGGAGATGGGCGAACTGGCCCGGCAGCGGGCCCGCCGCTGGTTGCTGGTGGCGACCGTCCTTTTCCTCCTGGTCAGCTTGCTGATCATTGTCGCCCTCCTCTGGATGTTGCTCAACGTACGCCAGGGGGGCATTTACCAGATCACCGATGCTGTCCTGCTGGGGCTGGAGCGGTTCGACCTCCTGATCAGTTCGCTGATTGCCCTCGGCGTTTCGGTGTTGGGCCAGGCGGTTGTCTCCTACGAGATCTTCACCGGCAAGACCCTGCCGCGCGGTGGGCTGCGGCGGCAGTGGCAGCGCATGTTGCTCCTGGCGGCCGGATATGGCGGGCTGGTGGGCGCGGCGCTTACCCTGGAGACGCGACCGATCTATAGCGTGCTGCCGGCCACGCTGCTCCTCGTTTCATCCCTCGTGTTCCTCAACTGGCGTTCCTATGCCGAGCGGGAGAGGACGATGGCACAGTTGCGCCCCTTCGTCGCCGGTCGCGGTCTATATGACAATTTGCTGGCTGCTACACCGCCCCCGGAAGTCGATACCCGTACCCCGTTCTACACCCTCTGCCGGGACGTGATTGGTACGCAACGGGCCTACCTGGTGCCGTGGGGGCCGTTGGCCCCGCTGGCCGGCACACCCCTGGCCTACCCGGAGCAACGAGAGATAGAGTTGCCTTCGCTGCATCGCTTAACGGCGCGCTTCCCCACGCCGCAGTCGTTGCGCGTGGCAGTAGATGAGGACGACTACGCCGGGGCGGTCTGGGCTATCGCCCTGTGGAGCGAGCGGGGGTTGAGTGGCTTTCTCCTGCTGGGGGAGAAACGGGACGGTGGCCTCTACACGCAGGAGGAAATGGAGATTGCGCGGGCCAGCAGCGAGCGTCTGCTGGATACGCGGGCCGGCGCGGAGATGGGGCGGCGCCTGCTGGCCCTGCAGCGGGAACAGCTGGCAGAGAGTCAGGTGCTGGACCGGCGCACCCGCCGGACTCTTCACGACGAAGTATTGCCCCAGATCCACGCAGCGCTACTGGCGCTGGGGGAGCAGCCGGAAGCCGAAGAGGTGGCCGGGTTGCTGACGACCGTGCACCGCCAGATCTCCGATTTGCTGCACGACATCCCGCCGGCGATCACCCCGGCGGTGGCCCGGCTGGGCGTCCTGGAAGCGTTGCGCCGTGCGGTGGATGAGGAGCTAGGCCGGGCCTTTGACCGGGTGGTGTGGGACGTACCGCCGGCTGTAGTGGATCGGGCGCGCGGATTGCCGGCGCTGGCGGCAGAGGTGCTCTTCTACGCCGCCCGCGAGGCGGTGCGCAACGCGGCCCGCCATGGGCGTCATGATGGCCAACCGCTGCACCTGCGTGTGTCTGCCAGCTGGCAGGCGCCCGAGCTGGAAGTGGTCATCGAGGACGATGGTGTCGGTCTGGCACCGGACAGTGACGGTGGCCGGGGGCTGGCCCTGCACAGCACGATGCTGGCCGTCGTCGGCGGCACCCTGGCCACAGAGAGTGTGCCGGGACAATACACGCGGGTGCGTCTGTCATTGCCGGATGGCGGTCAGGCATTTCCCGAGGAACAAACCGGGTAGTCACAGCGGGCGGATCCGTGCCGTCAGCAGCGAATTACTGGGCGGAGCTGCCCCGGTTCCCGTTCCTGATGGCTTTGTGTTTCCCCCCATCTTAATTTAATATAAGGGTGAGGTGCGCTATCGCGAGACGCGAGTAGTGGGCACCCCCTTCTGCTTTCTGACGATTACCTGATACGAGGAGAATGATAATGACGAATCACAACGGTAAGTTTGCGCCTGGTGTCGTTACCGGTGACGAGGTGCAGAAACTGTTCGCTTATGCCAAGGCCAACCAGTTCGCCATCCCCGGCGTAAACGTGGTCGGCACCAATACCATTAATGCCACTATGGAAATGGCGCGGGACGTTAATTCGCCCGTAATCGTCCAGCTCTCGAACGGCGGGGCCACCTTTTTCGCCGGCAAGGGGTTGGGCAATGAGAACCAGCGGGCGGCGGTTGCCGGCGGAGTCTCGGCAGCGCAACACGTCCACCTGCTGGCTGAACTGTACGGCATCCCCGTCATCCTCCACACGGATCACGCGGCCCGCAAGCTGCTGCCCTGGATCGATGGTCTGCTGGAAGCAGGGGAAGCCTTTTACCGGGAACATGGCAAGCCGCTGTTCAGCTCGCACATGCTGGATCTTTCCGAAGAACCTCTGGTGGAAAACGTCGAGACCTGCAAACGGTATCTGGAGCGGATGAGCAAAATCGGGATGACCCTGGAGATGGAGCTGGGGATTACGGGTGGTGAAGAAGATGGCGTGGACCATAGTGATGTGGATAGCTCGCGCCTTTACACCCAACCGGAAGAGGTCGCTTACGCCTACGAGGAATTGATGAAGGTTAGCGACGGGTTCACCATTGCCGCCGCTTTCGGCAACGTCCACGGTGTGTACAAGCCGGGTAATGTCCAGTTACGGCCGCGCATTCTTCACCGTTCCCAGGAGTATGTCCAGGAAAAATTCAGTACGGAAGAGAAGCCGATAGATTTCGTCTTCCACGGCGGCTCAGGCTCGACGCTGGAGGAGATCCGGGAAGCGATCTCTTACGGCGCCATCAAGATGAATATTGATACCGACTTACAGTGGGCCTTCTGGGATGGCGTCCACCACTATTACCGGGAAAAGAAGGATTACTTGCAGAGCCAGATCGGCAATCCCGAAGGGGAAGATGTGCCCAACAAGAAGATCTACGATCCCCGAGCCTGGCTTCGCCAGGGTGAGCAGGCTTTCAAAGCGCGCCTGCGCCGGGCCTTTGAAGATTTGAACAATATCGACACCCTTCCCTAAAGGGCCCTTCCTGAGGGTCCTCGCCTAAGATATGAGCGACAGCGAAGAGGTACGCGTACATAACCGGCTGGCCTGGGACTGGCGCGTCGAGCAGGGTAACCCCTGGACGTTGCCGGTCGGGCCGCCCGCCGTTGCCGCCGCCCGCCGGGGCGAGTGGCATGTGCTGCTCACCCCGCAGAAGCCGGTACCCCGCAAGTGGTTTCCGGCCGAGATGGCGGGGACAGAAATTCTGGCCCTGGCTTCCGGCGGCGGGCAGCAGGGGCCGCTACTCGCTGCTGCCGGCGCCCACGTGACCGTCCTTGATAACTCTCCGGCCCAACTGGCCCAGGATCGAATGGTGGCTGAGCGAGAGGGGCTGGCGTTGACCCTGGTCGAAGGCGATATGGCCGACCTCAGCGTTTTTGATGACAGGTGTTTCGACCTCATTTTTCATCCGGTGGCCAACACGTTTGTCCCCGACGTGCTCCCCGTCTGGCGCGAGGCGTTCCGCGTGCTCCGGCCGGGTGGGGTGCTCCTGGTGGGGTTCGTCAACCCCCTGCGCTACCTCTTTGACGAGACGCTGGAAGAGGAAGCTGGGATTTTGCAGGTGGCCCACGAACTGCCCTATGCGGAGGCAGACGCCTTCATGCCGGCGGAAAAGCAGGCCTTTCTGGAAAAAGGGTGGGCCCTCGAATTCAGCCACACCCTGGCCGACCAGATCGGCGGGCAACTGGCAGCCGGCTTTTTGCTGGCGGATCTGTACGAAGATCGCTATCCTGCCGAAGAGGATCTTATTTCCCGTTACACTGCCTCTTTCATCGCTACGCGGGCGCTGAAGCCGGTGGAGTGAGCGGAATGGTCCGGAACCTGCTTTACGCACTTGTCGGCGCCATCTTTGGCAGTCTCGTCGCCGGCCTCTTCCGTAACTGGCTGGCGTTGCCTCCCGGCTGGGCCGCCCCCTTTGGCGCCCTCGTCGGCGCCCTTGTGGGCTTCAACCGGCAGCAGGTGCTGGATCGGGCGAAGGCCGGGCTGGAGGTCGGCTTCCTGGGGGAGATGATGATCGGCGGTGCGTTTGGAGGGCTGCTGGCGGCGATTCCCGGTTTCATCGCCGGTGTCTTTGGCGGCATCGCCACCGGGCTCATCATGCGCTCCCTGCCCACTCTCTTCTTTGGCATCGTTTTTGGCGTGCTCTTCTCGACGCTGCCCAGTGCGGCCATGGGTGCCCTGGTCGGCGCAGTTGTGGCCGCCGTTCTGCGCCCGCTGGCGTCACTCCTGGCCCGTTGGACGGTAGCGCCGCCGTCCGGGCCGGACGCGTGGCCGGAGTGGCCTTTTATGGTGATGACGGCCATAGCCATCCTGGCCCTGGGCACGGTCCGCGCCCAATCGTCGTTACGCCCCTGTGGCTGGCTTGACCTTCAATTGCAGCGCAGTGCCTGCCGGGCCACCTTCAGCGGGTTGACCGGAAGCGCCCGCGCCCTCCAGTTCAGCATGGATGGTGAGCAACTCCTGGTCGTCGACAGCGCCGGCACAACCCGCTGGTGGGATCGGGAAGAGGAAGAAGTCGTTCACCTGCTGGAGGCACGGGATACGGCCGTGATCAGCGCGCTCTTCTCGCCGGGAGAAGATCTACTCTTTGTCGGCCCGGACGACAACACAATCCAGGTTGTGGAGACGGAGAGCGGTGAAGTACGCCATACGCTGGCCAGGCACCAGACGCCGGTAACCGCCCTCGCCCTGGACCCGGCCGGCACCCGTCTCGCTTCCGGGGCCAACGATCGTATCATCTACCTGTGGGACGTGGCCGGCGGCGAGCGCCTGGCAGCGTTCGAGGGACACAGGGCCGGGATTTCCGATCTGGCCTTTTCGCCCGACGGGATGACGTTGGCTTCCGCCGGGCTGGACGGCACCGTTCGCCTCTGGGATCTTCAGAACTACACCCAGTTGGCCACCATCGAAGGGCATACGGAAGGCGTGCGGGCGCTTGCCTTTTCTCCGGACGGCCGGCTCCTGGCCTCGGCCGGCAATGACGGTGCGGTCCGTCTCTGGCAAGTCGAGACGCGTTCCCTCCTGCAGACGCTGGAAGCTCACGAGCTGGCAGCGCGGGTGGTCGCCTTCTCCCCGGATGGCGCGCTGCTGGTCTCCGCGGGGAGCGAAGGCACCGTCAGGTTCTGGAGCCGGGAAGGGGAACCGCTCCAACCGGGATTGCTTGAACTTCGGGAAGCCGTTAACCAGCTCGGCTTCGATGCGCAGGGAGACACATTGGCGACGGCGACGACCGACGGGGCCATTCAGCTCTGGGCGATTGAGCCGGCTGCCGGCCCTGTCGACTGAGGGGTCGCAGAGGCAGAGGTTGCGCTGGGCCGGAGAGTTTTACCTCCCCTGATGTGCCGGCATGCCAGCAAGATCCACACGAGGAAAAGGGTGTATTGGACGATACTGCCGCCGCGCACCAGCCACATACTGAGATCGTAGCTGCCGCGCGCGGTGCCGGCAAAGAAGATGCTCCGCCATAACTCGGCTGCCAGCAGGAGAAGGGGGACGGGGATGATCGCCAACAATTGCTGGCGACGAGAGGCAGCCAGGAAGAGCCCGGCCGGCACCAGGAGCAGAAAAAGGACGGCCGGCAGTAAACTCAACAAAAGGGCCATCGGCGCGCTCCCCTGCCAGATACGGATGCCGTAGGCCGGGTCAAAGAGCCCGTCCGCCAGCCAGTAGAGGGCGGGCACCATGAGCAGTGCTGCCCGGCCCCCGTGCTGCCGGGCAATGTACAGGGCCAGGGCAGCCGGCAGGAACAACAACCCACCGAAGACGATGATCCACGGTTGCGCCAGCAGCGCCAGTCCAAGTAACAGCCAGTAGGAGAGGGGTAGCGGATCGCGCTTTTGCCGGTGCCACAGGAGGAGAAGGGCCGCGCCCGTCGTGGCCACAAGCCAGAGATAATTGAAGATCTCGCCGGCGTTACCGGCCGGAAAGAGCCCACCCAGCAGTGGAATCCCTACTGCCAGCAGGTAGCCCAGGGCGGGCAGACTCCAGAGAGGCACCTCCTCTCCTTTAAACATCCGGCGGGGCTGGTAGCCTCTGAAGACGGCAATGGCCAGGAGAAGCAGCGAGAGGAGCAGGGGCGCGGCTTCCCAGCCGCGTAGAGGTCTTCCGGCCTGGAAGCGGGCGAGAACGAGGAAAGTCACGGCCAGCCCTGGGAGCAGGACCAGCAATAAGCTGAACCGGGAACGGCTGCCATTATCTTTCATAGGCCTTATCTTCCTTCGAGTGGCCTTCATAGAGAAGGCCTCTTCTATGAGAGAATTATAGCAGCCGTTTCTCTACGGCACCTTCACGATTTACCGGCGCCCTGGCGACGCCCGACCGTTATCAGGTCCGTTCCCCGATGGTCACGTTGACGGTTTGCCGCTCGCCGCCGCGCACAATGGCCACCGGCACCTTCTGACCGAGCCGGTCGCCACTGAGCAGGCCCACCAGATCATCGTGGTGGCGCACCGCTTCGCCGCCGAGGCTGACGATGGTGTCGCCCAGGACCAGGCCGCCGGCCTCGGCCGGGCTATCGCTCTCCACAGCGACGATCAGCAGCCCCGTTTCCTGGCCAACCTCATCGCGCAGGGCGGCCGGCAGGCGGACCGGCTGGGTGCTCACGCCCAGGTAGCCGCGCCTGACCCGGCCGTGGGCCAGCAGGGCTTCCGCCACCCGCTGCACCGTGGTGGCCGGGATGGTCAGGCTGGTGCCCCGCCGCAAGGCGGAACTGTTGATACCCACAAATTGCCCGGAGGCGTTTACCAGGGGACCACCGGAGAAGCCCGGATACATCAGGACATCGGTTTGCAGGTAACGGTCGATCTCGCCACCGGCGCCGGTGCGCCAGCTACCGCCGAGAGCGCTGATTACGCCCAGGGTAGCCTGGACGGTGCGTCCCGGCCGGGCCAGGGCCAGCACCAGGTTTCCTACCTGTACCTGGCCATCTTCCCAGCCGCCCGGCTGCAGCCCATCCGCTTCGGCGCGTAGCAAGGCCAGGTCGGTGGTCGGATCGCGACCGATGAGGGTGGCGGCAACGGTACGCCCTTCCGGTAGGTGGACGGTGACGTTGCTGCTCTTGACCACGTGGTGGGCGGTCACGATTACGCCCTCGGCGCTCCAGACAACGCCGCTGGCCGGCATCCGCCGCCGGCCGTTCACCTGGACAATGCTTTGCCCGGCTGTTTCGACTGCGGCTGCCATTGCATCTGACAATGATTGGAATGAGTCTGCCATCTTTTCCTCCAACTGGATCTTATCCTGATATAGAATTGTAAGTCGCCACTTTCAGTGTAGGAAAAAGATGGCAGCGGGAAATCCCCTTTGTGGCTAGGAGCTACCTGGAAAAATGGGTAGGTGACCCGGCGGTGACCTTGCCGGCCGGGGATCGGGCGCTGCCGGCTATAGCAGAATCAGGCCCAGGCGGGTGGCCCGGACCACGGCTTCTGTCCGGCTCTGGGCATCCAGCTTGGTCATGATGGCGTTAACGTGGAATTTGACGGTGTGTTCGCTAATATCCAGGGCCTGGCCGATAGCCCGGTTCGAAAGCCCTTCTGCCAGCAAGGCCAGCACCTCCTCCTCACGGAGTGTCAGTGGCTCGGCCGGCTGTGGGAGTCCCTCCGCCCGCCCGGCCGGGTAAAGATGGTCGGCCAGTGCCGGCTCCAGCACCAGTAATCCCTTAACCAGCGCCTCTAAGCTGATCTGGAGAAGGTCACCGTCGCCATCGCGCAATAGCAAGCCCTGAGCCCCGGCGGCCCGGGCACCGGTCGCCAGCGCGGCCTGCGGGAGCAGCACCAGTACGGGTACGGGCAGGTCTGCGAAATCTATCTCCAGCTCCTCGCCGTCCCACCCCAGATCCCAGAGAATGACGTCCGGCCGGTACACATCCAGATGGTCCAGCAGCGTATCGTCTTCGGCTGTCTGCCCGGCTACCTGGCCCACCAGCGCCAACCCCGGCCGGTCGGCCAGCAGCGTGGCCAGTCCGGCCCGCGCCAGCGGATCGTCGGCCACGATCAGCACCCGGATAATGTCTGTCTCCACTTTTTTTGAGCGCTACTCCCCTTTTTGTTGGTGCACGTGGCAATAGCGGGACCCGCTCCGCGCCCGGTTCCGGCACCGGTTTCCCGCCAGGGTGGTGGCCTGGCAGCGGGTGACCTGCGGTGCCTGCGTTTCCAGCGCCGCTGTTGCCTTTGCCAGCGCGGCAACGGCTTCCTGGAGAGAAGGCGTGCCGTCCTCTCTTTCCGTCTCGCCCTCGGCGCCCACCATCTGCACCAGGCCCGTCATCTCCTCGAACTCCTCATGAAAGGCGCTGATGATCACTTCCGGATCCGGTACCAGTCCCGCATCAGTGGCGACGCCCATTAAGACGCTGCCGTTATAGCTCATGATGCTCACCCCCAGGCCCAGCCGGCCGGATTGCGGCACCCAGAACATAATATCCTGCAACGGGCTTCCGGCGAGATAAAGTTGCTCGCGCGGGCCGGGTACATTCGTCATGACGCCGGTAGCCTTGGTGCCAAAAATCTCCAGCAAGATGTTTTCTATTTCGATGGGGCCCATACCGACGATGTTCAGCAGGCCAAAGAGGGCCATCGCCTCTGGCGAGCGCTTCAGTTCGTCCATCCGTCGCTTCAGCTCCCGTAACCGTTCGACCTGGTCGGCAATACCAATCGGGAGGGAGAGGAAGACAAGGCCGAATTTATTTCCTAGATCAACAGGTCCGTCCAGCGGACGCAGGTTGACGGGAACGACTGCGTGGAAATTGAGCCCGTCTACCGCTTCACCCCGGTGGAGCAGGTAACGGCGAAGGGCCCCGGCCATTGCCGTCAGCAGCACGTCATTGACCGTTCCGCCGGTCACCTCGCCCACCGCTTTTACGTCGGTAAGCGCGATGGGTTGGGTCCAGGCAGCCCGTTTCGGAACGCCCAGCGGGCCTTTAAAGACCGTTTTCGGATCCGGCCAGCGTACCAGGATCTGTCCCAGACGGGCGATGCCCCCTGCGCTCATGCGGGCGATGTCGACGGCCCGTGAGGGACGGCGCAGCGTTTCCATCCCTTCGTGCAGGATGGTCCCGGTGAGGGAGACGGCCCGGCGGGCGGTTCTGAGCGAGCGGGCAAACGGGCCGCGCGGGTTCCGTCGCCGCTGCCGGTTTTGCACGCTCCCCATCCTTTCCTCCGGCGTGCTGTCGGTCAGCGAGAGGAGGACGCGCATCAAGGCGATGCCGTCGGCGATACAGTGGTGGAGGCGAGCGATGACGGCGCTGCCCGACTCAAAATTCTCGATCACGTGAAATTGCCATAGCGGGCGGCTCGGATTGAGGGGGACACTCATCAATTCGCTTACCAGCTTTTGCAGCTCATTCTGGGTGCCCGGCTCGGGGAGGGATAGGCGGCGCACATGATAATTTAGATCAAAGGTAGGATCGAGTTGCCAGTGGGGAGTATCCAGTAGCCCCTCGGGCGCGGTCGTTCGCTGGCGAAAGCGTTTATAAGACAATAATCTCTGGTCCACCGTGCGGAGGATGCGTTGGTAATCAAGGGGCTCGGCAAAGGTAAGCACGCCGGTAATCATCATCAGGTTGGTAGGATCGTCCATCCGCAACCAGGCGCAATCGACGCTGGACATCGGTTCACGAGCGGCCATGTTGCCCTTCTCCTCTTTAATCGTTATGCGCCGGAGAGGCGCCTGCCCCTGTCAGTTTTCTTTCCGGATTCCAAGCAGACCCTGGGAAGAAGTACTGTAAGTATAGCGTAAAATGCCTGCTGCCGTCACTCCTTTCCAGGGCAGTGCAACGCTACCAAAAAGTAGCTCGCCGGCTAATGCCCACGATACCATCGTGGGCTACAGTTACTGGTCAAGATGCCATCACGGGTTACAAAGGGAACGCGGTTGGGGGGTGGCCCTCCATTATTCAAGCGGGCGCCACTCGACAAAGATCGCGCCGGCCGGCCGGTCGACCGGAGTCTCTTCCCAGCTTCCTTGAGCGACGAGCCAGGCCGGAGCTGCCGGGTCATTGCTCCCCGGTTCGGCCAGGAGCAGGTAGGCGCCGTTTTGCCAGGGGCGGTCGCCGGGCGGGCTCCAGAAAGCGCGGGCATTGGCGTTGGGGTGCAGCCGGGTCTCGCGGCTGCCGTCGGCTGCCGTCACCCACAAACCGCGCTCCTCGGCTCCCGTGGCCTCGACGCTGAACACCAGCCAGCCGCCATCCGGGCTCCACACCGGGGCGGGGAACCAGCCACCCCGGCCGGCGGTCTGGTAGGGATGGAGGATCGACCCGCTGCTATTGGCCAGATCGAATATGCCCAAAGCAATATCCCACCCTTGCTCATTGCCGTAATCGCCGCCGGTGACGGCCATCATCCACGCCAGCCGGTCGCCGGACGGTGACCAGGCCGGACTGGCGATGCGGGGCACCTCGACATCGCGCGGCAGGTAGGTCGCCAGCGGGAACGGTTCGGCGCCACTATCCAGGCGGTAGAGCCAGGCGCTACCGGCCTCGTCATAGGCGATGGTCTGCCCATCAGGGCCGGGCGCCGGCCGGGCATAGGAACTGTCGCCCTCCGGATGGACTATGCGGTAGTTGCTGCCGTCGACCTCCACCAGGGTCAGGCGCCCGCTGTTGGGACCCTGGTCTCCTTCTCCCCAGGAGCCGAGGACGAGGGTATCCGGCCGGGCCGGCCACCACTGGGCGGTGACGTGGGTTCGCCCGCTGCCGGCCGTCACGTTTTGTTCTGCGCCGCCGTCGAGATCGACCACCCACACATCGCCGTCGGCCAGGTATAGCCCCCGGTCCCCGGCCGGGGAGAGGATCAGATCGGAATTGGTTGAGAGTGATATGCTCTCGCCACCGCCGCCCACCTGCCAGAGAGTGTCTTCGGTGCGGTAGACCATCCCCGGGAGCTGCACGGGCGGTTCCGCACCGCCGGCGGGTCCGGCCGGGGCCGGCGTAGACGTAGGGACAGCCTCACTGTCGATGGCCGGTGCCGTGCTCTCTGGTGCCGTACCCGCGCTTTCGCCGGCAGCGCCGGCTTCATCCCCGGCGGGAGCCGTGGGCACCACCACCGTCACCGTCGTCTGTACCCGGCTGGCCTGGGTCGCGGGTACGCCCGGTTCTGTTTCGTCCCCGGTGCCACAGGCAACGAGGAGCAGCAGCAGGATGATAGTGAGGGCGAACAGGGTCGACGCGAAGGGAGCGCTGCCGCGGAGCGGATCATTGGTTGGCTGGTTCATCTTGGCCTCCAGATAGCGTTGTTCTCTCCATTATAGCGGCAAATCGAGCACGCTGTACCAGATCTATGTTTTCCCCAGGCGGGCAATTTCCGCCTGCAGGTTGCGCCGGGCCTGCGGCTCGCGCGCCTGTTGCCACACCGGCGTGTGGTAGATGTGGGGGCGGGCCAGGAAGCCACGCAAAAGTTTCAGGCGTCCCCGGCGGTACGCTTCCGGCTCGATAAAGGCGTATTCGCGGCGGATGGCGCGCGCGTAGGCGGCATAGGCGGCAGGGGACGCGCCCAGGATTGCCAGGTCGGCATCGGCCAGCACCTGCCCGTTGCCGTCGCCCGCTTGCGGACGGTGATCTCTGGTGAGATGGATCAGCCGTTCCACTTCGCGGATGAGGGCGGGTGGCAGCGCCAGGGCAGCCAGGGACCGGACAGCGTAGGCGGCACTGCGCGCCTCGTTATCCGGGGCACCCGGTTGGTAGACGGCATCGTGATACCAGGCGGCCAGGCGGGTAGCTGCCGGGTCCTCGGCGTAGCTGGCCAGTTCGCCCACGCCGTCCGCCACCTGCCGGGCGTGGGCCAGGGTGTGGTAAACGCGTCTGGGACGCTGATAGCGCGCAGCGAGGCCGGCAAAGGTTGCCTCCGCGGCGGAAGGGGGCACCGCCAGTGCTGCCATCAGCCTCTGCCATGGTTCGGGAATTTCTTGCTGCACCTTGTTCTCTTTGTTGATCGCCGGTTTGCTGGCGGGGGAGGCACTATTCATGGTGCCACCGGCGCTACTGGCGATGTAACAGGAATAACCGGCGAATGAGCAGATGCCCGGCCCCTCCTGATATTGGAGAGGGCCGGGCATTTTGTCGGTCAGCGGATGCTCAGGGGTAGCCAGATCCGGGGGGTGAGGAACGGCTCCTCGGCATCGACGATGATGGCTGCTTCCGGCTCGCCGTGGAAGGGTTCGGCGTTGCCGACTTCGTCCACGGCGCGGGCTTCGAACTCGTAGTAGCCATCGTCAAAGGCGCTGAAGGGCACGCTGGTAGCCAGCGTTTGTGATTGCCAGATCTGCCAGTCGCCGCCATTGAAGCGGAAGCGGACATCGTAGGTGGCAATACCGGATCCCTCGCCGTCGTCGCCGCTCCAACTGACGTTAAAGCTGCTGTCGTTGGTGCGGGCGGGCAGGGGGTCAACCGTGGATAATGGAGCGGCGCTATCGACGGTGGCGGCGGCTTCGACGGCGCCGAACTCCTCCAGATTGCCGGCTTCATCCCGGGCGCGGGCGCGGAACCCGTATTCGCGACCGCCTTCGCCGGTAAAGTCGGCGGAGGTGCCGGTGACGTCGACGAGCCAGGGTATCCAGGCGCCGCCATCGACCCGGTATTGCACGTCATAGGAGGCGATCCCGGTGGGCGGGTCGCCCTGGTCGCTGCCGCTCCAGGAGACGTTGAAGGTGCGCGGCACGAAGGGGGGCAAGTCGTCGACGGCGACCTGGGGCGGTTCGGTGTCGTCACTCTGGACGTAGGTGACGAGCAGGTGCGGGTAGTAAGCGGTGGTGGTCTCCCGGGAGTAAAAGGCACGCTCCCGTTGCTGGATCGCCTCATCGCCGATGATCTCCAGGCCGTGATTGGGCAGGGTGCCTTCTTCCCATTCCCGGGCCAGCCCGGTGATTTCCCACTCGTACCAGGTGTGGGCGCTGCCTACTATGGTGCCGGTATAGATTTCTCCCCACGCCGGCTGGTTGTTCCAGGTGACGGTGTCTTCAGCCCAGGGGGCCTGCAGGTTGCGCAGAACGGTGGCCATCGGCTCGTCACCGGTGGGGCTGGAGAAACTGAGGCGTAGACGCAGGCGGGCGTCGGTGATGATCCCTCCAGGCGGAATGGGGCCGGCGAGATCGAAACGGAGTAACGGTCGCTGGGCGCCGTACTGGTCGCCGACGTTGTTGTAACCCAGGAAAAGGGCATCGTCGCCGAAATTGCGATCCGGCCGTTCGGAAGCGATGTAGCTGTCGGCCACGGGCGGGATCTCGAGGAGGACGCTGGTCACGCCGGGCGCGGCTTCCTCGCGGGCCAGGACGGCCGGTTCCCGGGCGGGCGCTTCCCGCTCCACTTCCCGCGGCGGGCCGGGTTGTTGGGCCAGGGCCAGCCCGGTCGTCATGAGCACAACGAGCAGAACGATGATTATCTGTTTGCCACGTATCATTGTAAATCTCTGTCCTTGATTACTGGCCGCTCAAGAATTCGGCCAGCGGGGTGCCGTTGAGGCGGATGGTGACGGCATTGACGGTGCTGAACTGGAGAGCGGTCTGGGCCAATTGGGCTTCGACCCGGGGGTTGTCACAGGCGCCGCCTAACAGCAACTCGCCGGAGAGGTCGATTATGGCTTCCCCGTTGACGATGTCTATGCCCTGCACCTGCAGGTCAGAGCGGTAAAGGGCATTGTAGAGACCGGACTGGCCGTAGTACTCATCGTCGACGGCCAGCAGCTCCTCCAGGGCAGCCCGTAGCGGGGCTATCGTCGGCTCAATCTCGACCTCGACGGGCACGATGCTGTCACCACAGCCGATCTCCTGGCCCGCCTGGCCCGCGTCTTCCAGGGCGATGAGGTAGATCTGGGTACGGGTGAAAAGGCCGTCGACAGGCACGTTGACGTTGCTACCGGTCACGCTGATGGGGTTGGAGATTACCGTGTTTCCATCCCAGTCGGCGACCAGTACCCAGCTCTGCCCCGGCTCCGCGAAAGCAGGGAGGGCGACGGTGCTGTTCAGATTCCCCTGGGCGTCCGTGGGCACGCTGGCGAAGATCTCGTACTCGGAGTTAAGAGGGCCGGTGCCGATGTCGACGGTGCTATTCGCCGGGTAACCGCTGCCGCTGAGTTGCAATGAGGCGCCGGGAGCGGCGCTGGCCGGCGAGACCTGGAGGCTGGCCGCCGGTGTCGCCGTGGGTGCCGGCGAGGCCGTGGGGACCGGAGAGGCTGTGGCCGCAACGGGTGTGGCCGTGGCCGCAACAGGCGTAGCCGTGGCGGCAGCAGGGGTGGCAGTGACCTCGGATACAGCTGCCAGGATAAAGGTTGCCGATTCGCCGTCGACCTCGACGGTGTAGGTGCCCGGGTCGCGATCGGAAACGTCGATGGTGAAGGTTTCCTCGAAGGGGACGAGCGCCTGGGTGCAGATGGCGTCGGTCTCGCGGGTCGTGCGGATCGAGACCTGGAAGGTGTTGCCTTCGACGTCGGTGACGTCGATGGCTTCGAGGTGGGTGCAGGCGTCGTTGAGATTGCCGCGGACGGTAACCTGGACTTCGGTGGCACCGGCGCCAGGACGGGCGACGTTGATGGCTTCCACGAAGGCGGTGCCGGTAATGGCGTCGACGGTGGTGCCGGCTGCCGGCGGGGGCACGGTGGGATCGGTGGGCAGGGTGGCATCGGGAGTGAGCTCCTCGGGTTCCGCTTCATCCCCGCCGCAGGCTACCAGAGCCAGCGAAAGGGCGAGGAAGAGGGTGAGGAAGATGAGGGTAGATTTGCGCATGGCGGCCTCCTTTCAGGCAAAAGCAAAGAGAATCACCGGCCGGTGATTCTCCTAAAGGATAGCCGTAGCAGCGCGTTGCCGGCTGTATCTTTTATGTGACTTCAGGATACATCTTGCGGTATATCCCCCAGCCAGTAACTATGGGGAACCGCGTTCCCCCAACGCGCCTCCGCACGAAATGTGGGTGGCATTGGCCTGTTGTGGCACGCGCCAGGTTGAGCCGGAGGAACGCGGTTCCGGTTCCTGATGTGAGTGTCCTATTTCTCGTCTGAGAGCGGCAATCCGGCCGCTTTCCAGGCATTCATGCCGCCGGTGACGTTGCGGATCTGGCGGAAGTCGTGGCGGAGGAGGATGCTGCTGGCGGTGCTGGAACGGTAGCCGCTGGCGCAGATGACGGTGACCTGCTCGTCGGGGGCCAGGGAAAGTTCGACCAGCCTTTCTGCGAGTTCCCGGTAATCGACGTGGAGGGCCTGGGGGATGTGTCCCTCGTTCCATTCGGAAGCGGCGCGGACGTCCAGCACGCGGGTGCCGTTCTCCTGCAGGTCCCGGTAGAGGCTGTGCACGCTGACCTGGGTGAGGGTCCCGGACGGCAACCCGGCTTCCAGCCACGATTGCATGCCGCAATCCATGAGGGCCGCCACCTGGCGGTCGAGGCCGACAAAGGCCAGCTTGTGCAACGCTTCCCGGCCGCGGGCGGCGCCGTCGACAACGAGTACCAGCGGGACATCAGGGGGGATGACCCAGCCCACCCGTTGTTCGAATTCGCTGCTGTCGAGCTGGATGTTGTAAGCGCCGGGCACGTGGCAGGCGCCGAAGTCGGCCGAGGGGCGGGTGTCCACGACCACGCCGCCTTCCCGGCGCCATTGGTGGACCTTGCGCGGCCACCAGGTGGGGGCCTGCGGTTCGGCCATGGTGAGGGGCTGCCGCCCCTGGTTGATGGCCACGATGTTGGCGATGTTGGCCGGCCGGGACGGTTGGCCCCCGGTCATGTAGGCGACGAATTGCTCGCGGTCGTCGAATTGGAGGGCGGGGTTGAAGCGCTTTTCGTAGCCGACGGTTGTGACAAACTTGCCACTGGTGACGCGCCCTCAGGTGGAGCCGGCGACGTGGCCGGGATAGACCTCCACAAAATCGGGCAGCTCGCGCAGCCGGGGCAGGGCCTTGTCGAAGAGGGTGACGGCCCCTTCTGCGCCCCCCTGGGCCAGGTCCGGGCGGGCGACGTCGCCGACCAGCAGGAAGTCGGCGGTGAGGATGCACCAGGGTTCGTCGCCCCGGCTCTCGTCGGTGATGAGCAGGTTGATTTGCTCCGGCCGGTGGCCGGGCACGTGCACGACCTCCAGCAGCACTTCGCCGAGGTAGAGGCGGTCGCCACCGGCGACGCGCACGGCCTCATAGGTGACGTCGGCCAGCTCTGGCAGCAGCAGGGCGGCGCCGGTGGCCTCGGCCAGCCGCCGCGCCCCGGAGACGTGGTCGGCGTGGCTGTGGGAGTCGATAACGTATTTGATCTGGGACCCTTTCTGTTGGGCGTGGGCCAGGTACGGCTGGATGTCCCAGAGGGGATCGAAGACGGCGCATTCGCCGGTCTCGCTGGAGCCGACCATATAGGCCGCGCACCCCGTTTCCTCACGTACAATTTGTTCGAACCACATGATGTCCTCCGCAGTGGAGATTGGCCTGCTTACGATTGGAGATTCCGGCTCTTTAGCAGATAATCTAAATTGTACAATAAAGCGGGGCTGTTAGCTAAGGGAGAGCGATGGCGGGCAAGGTGGCCAAGGTGGCCGTCACGGATGTGACGTTTTCAAGGGCGGAAGTG
>Ga0207752_1000234_pt1 | contig 26264 bp, 25 predicted proteins | sample Pon2CUnioCityCA_6_FD_187272 | JGI IMG/M metagenome (GOLD analysis project Ga0207752, IMG submission 187272) | Marine sediment microbial community from Union City, CA, USA - Pond 2C Sediment 2 (SPAdes) | ecosystem: Environmental > Aquatic > Marine > Intertidal zone > Salt pond sediment ... | reverse complement strand
GAAAGTGATTGCCAGAATGTAGTTTGATGACTTTTCACTTCCGGTAGATTGCCTCCTTTATGCTGACCAATTCTTGATTAAATTTCTCCGGCTCATTCATAAAGGGCGTGTGCGCCGAGCGGTCAAATATGACCAGGTGCTTGCCCATAGGAGCGTCGAGCTTCTCGAAGTAACGCCGGGTCTCCTGCAGTGGCGTGGTGTAGTCCTTTCTTCCGTTGAAGAAATAAACCGGCACCTGCAATTGGGGGACATCTTTTATCGCATTGTAAGATTGGTCCGCCGGGTCCTCCCACATCGGACCACTACCACGATTGGCGCCTCGGAACCAGGCTAGCATGTCGCCCAGGTTATACTCGCGAGCCTTCAGGCCGATCCAGATCAACTTGCTCATGCTAACATCGAAGTCGCCCCCATATGAGTCGGCCAGGTTGATGTACTTTACATATTCTTCATGATCGGTGTAGGGAGGTAAACCGAGCGCGTGCAATCGATTGAGGTCCGCGTCGCTCTCCTAAAGTAATTCAACTACAAGGCGGCTGGTGTGTTTTTTCACATCCTAATAGGAGGATTGTAAGGCCGCAACAGGCAACCGGATAGTTGTAGTCCTAATCGTATAGGGAGTTTTCTTACCTGGTCAGGTGACCAGGTTTATTGGTATAGAAAGCATCTATATGAATACAAAATTGACTTGGGCTCGCACATATTAGGGATTCTCCTTATTGATGCTAGGGAAATACCCCGGTAATAATTAGGAACCCTCCGTATATTCAGACGGGATGCAATTGGTAATAATATGATCCAACGATCTCTCAGCGCAACTATCTTCATACAAGAGAAATTAAGGCTACTGAAAGAGCTAAGATGAGGAGGCGTATAATGACTCAATTAAATAATCTGGGCCAACGGGTGACAAACGCTTTACTAGAAGACCCTCGCACCAAAGAGACGGTCTTTGAAGTGGTCAACGATAGAGGCATTGTTACATTGACGGGTACAGTCGATTCGGATGAAACCCGCCAGGCCGCGGAAGAAATCGCCCGGCAACAAACAGGTGTGGTCAGTGTGGTAAATGAATTGAAAGTGGAATAATCCGGGTTTATAGACAGGATTCTCCAAGCGTGTAACTTATAAATCAAACCTAATGGTATACACACACGGATAGGAGGCCTGAAACAATGTTAGCTTATCTTGATGCTTTGAAGTGGTTACTGGATGATTCTGCTCACAAGCTCAGCGATACAGTTCCTGAAGTAGAGGACTGGGAATGGTGGTTGGTTTACTTCCTCGAAGACCTGGAACTCTTGGCCGCGAGTCTTGATTCTCAACATCCAAATGAATATAGGGCTTTGCTTGAACGGTTAAAAGAAGATATTGAAACCAAGCTCAAGAAAGGAACCTGGGAAACCCGAGTAAACCAGGAACTTAAGTAGAGCGGTTTCTATCTTGAATTATGTGAAGCCATTCCGCAGGTCTGGCATCAAACCTGGAAATAAGGAGAGCAGTTCCCGGATATCTTCCAGCACATAATTGGGCTGGATGCCAGCCTCTAGATCTGCAGGACGAAACTCGCCAGTTTTAACCAGGGCGGAACGTAATCGCACGTTTTTGGCTCCCTGGATATCCGTAGAAATACGATCCCCGACCATCAGGACTTCTTCCCGTTCCAGCCTCAGTGAACGAAGCGCCAGTTCGAAGGCATAAGGAAATGGCTTACCGATGTATTCCGCCTGCACGCCGCTGGCCTTTTCCAGCATTCGCACCCAAGAACCCACATTCAACTCCAAGTCTCCCAGGCTGCCATCGGTTAACTCGTTTTGCATCCCGATCAGCCTGGCTCCATTCACCAGTAAGCGCAGGGCGTGGTTGAGATTCTCGAAGTTAAAGTTATTCCGGTAATCACCAACGACGAGATACTCTGGATCATTTTCATCCAGTTCAAAATCCGTAAACTCATCCCGCCCTTCCCGCTCCAGCATCAACCAGATCGATCTTGGATGTAAACCTCGCAGGTTGTTTGCAGTCGCATAAGAAGCGGTCACCACCTCCTCGTCAGCCACGGCAAACCCATGGCGGCGCAGCCTTTCGGCGCACGAAGCCCGGCTCTTGAGGGTGCTATTGGTCAGAAAGCGCAGCTCGATTCCAGCGGAGCGCAGGGTTTCGAGCACCTGGATCGCCCCCGGGTAAACCCGCCCCTGGTATTCCAACACCCCATCGATATCCAATATCACGCCCTTGATCGGATGCATAATCTCTCCAGTTTTCTATTTTGTGTTGTCCAAATTCCCGATGCAGGATTCTAGAACTTTCCCGCAATTTTGGCAATGCGCTTCATAACAGCTAAACCTGGTGCCACAGGTACAGGTCCAGCGCCGCTCTTGCTCGACCAGCCAAAGAGCAGCCCTTTTTCATTGAATTGCACGAACTAGTGTAATACATCCAGTTGCCATCTTCAACAAAAACCCATTCGCTGCCCACAAAAAATTCGTGTTCATTCGTGCCATTCGGCGAAGAAAATCATTCGTGGCGAAAACGGTAGCCCATCCACCCTCAAAGAAACACGATAGCCCAATACCTGGCAATCAAAAAACCTTAACCTTGTCACCTTCAACCTTAAACCCGAAATCACCCCGCAGGTAATGCTATAATCGTCTAACCAGTCAACGCATCCAATTAACACCGCAGCCCAAACCTGATAAATCCAATAGGATAAAGACCCGCCTATCGCTTATGGATACCAGTAACCTGCTCCCCATCCTGATCCCGAAGGTGCAGATCCCACCTCCCAGGCTACAGCTCGTCTCTCGCCGGCGCTTGCTGCAGGCCCTTGACGAGGGCCTGCACCGCAAATTAACTCTGATCTCGGCGCCAGCCGGATACGGCAAGTCGACGCTGCTCAGCGAATGGGCCGCTGCCTGTGAATGGCCGTTGGGTTGGGTCACGCTCGAGGCGGGGGACAACGACATCGAGCGCTTCCTGACTTACCTGATGTCTGCTGTGCAAACCGCTGGAGCCAGTTCGTCCGGTCTGGAGGGATTGACGAGGGGGTTCTCTCCTCAACCCCTGCCGCCGGAGGCCATGCTGGCTATCCTGGTAAACCAACTCCCTACAACAATCGAGCGACTGGTGCTCGTGTTGGACGATTACCATCACATCGATAACCCGGACGTCCACAACTTCATCAGCGCTCTGCTCGAGCATCTGCCGCTCAATATCCATCTGATCATCGCCACTCGCGCCAATCCGCCCTTGCGGCTGGCGCGCTTGCGTGCCCAGGACCAGCTCAACGAGATAATGGAGGGCGACCTGCGCTTCACACTCGAGGAAGCAGGGGCATTCTTCGAAGATGTGATGGGTCTGCGCCTCACCCTCGAGCAGATCGCCGAGTTGGAAGCGCGCACAGAAGGTTGGGCAACTGGGCTGCAGCTCGCCGGCCTATCCTTGAAGGATAAGAATCCCGCCGAGCTGATCGGTACCCTGACCGGTACCCACCGCTACATTCTGGATTACCTGCTGCAGGAGGTGTTCTCCGATCTGCCATCCTTGCTGCAGATTTTTCTGCTGCGTGCCTCGATCCTCGAGCGCCTGTCACCCGACCTGTGCGACGCCGTGGTGGGGGAATTGGATGGAGATGAAGAGCCAGACTTGCTGCCGCGCCGGTCCAAAGAAATCCTGGCGTTCATGGACGTCTCCAACCTGTTCATCGTGCCATTGGACAGCCGGCGCCAGTGGTATCGCTTTCACCCGCTGTTCGCCGATTTCCTGCGCGACCGCCTGGAGACCCGGCATGGATACGAAGTGCCCGACCTGCACCGCAGGGCAGCCGACTGGTACGCACATCACGGCCTGCTCGCAGAGGCAGTGAGGCACAGTTTCGCTGGCGGCGACGTTGAAAGAGCCGCTGACCTGATCCAGGTGCAGGCCAAAGATCTGCTCACCCGCGGGGAGATCACGACCCTGCTGCGTTGGACCCAGGCGCTGCCTGAGCGGACCTTTCCCGCCCGTCCACAGCTTGGGCTGGCGCGAGCCTGGGCGTTGCTGATGCGCGACCCGCTTCAGCAATGGAGTATGCTAACTGACCAGATTGCTGAGGCCTTTGGCATTGGCACGGAGGACTTGCTCCATGAGTTATCCGAGAGTGAGCCCGATTCAATGCGGCGGGCCGGGCTGAGTGAATTTGCTATGCTGCTGGCTTATACTCAGCGTGACACTAACGACGTTGAGCTAACCATCCAGCTCTTCAAAGCCGCCCTCGAATACCTGCCGGAGAGCGAACTGCTGCTGCGCGGTTTCACGCTGGCCGGCCTGGCTTCGACCTATGGCAGGGTAGGCGCCATCAAACAGGCTGAGGAGGTCTTCGCACAGGCGGCCCAGAACAGTTTGGCTGCCAACAGCATCTTCGGCTACGTAGCCTGCGCCGACTGGCAGGCGACCATGCAAGCGGAGCAAGGGCAGCTCCGGCGCGCGGCCGCGAATTACCGCCAGACAATTGATACGCTTTCTAGTCAGGGCCAGCGCCCCCTGCCGCTCTCGGGGCACGTCTACGTCGGCCTGGCCAGCGTGCTGCTGGAGCAGAACGAATTGGCAGAAGCGCTCGAAAATGTGCAGGTTGGACTGCAGGTCGGCTTACAGGTCAGGGATCTGGATGCGTTGCTGATGGGCTACGCCGTCCAGGCGCACATCTTCCAGGCACTTAACAAGGGGGAAGAAGCGCAGGAGGCCATGCAAAAAGCCGAGCTGCAAGCCCTGGATACCAAGAATATGAGCTGTGTGTATGATGCACAGGCGAACAAGGCAAACCTGGCTCTGGCCGCCGGGGATGTACGAGAGGCCCAGCGTTGGGCCGCGGCGCGTGGGCTGGAACGGGGTGACCTCTCAGCGCTGGAGCACTCTCTAGCGGAATTCGAACACCTTACCTATGCGCGGTTGCTGATGGCGGGGGGAAGATCCATAGAAGCGCTGCCCATATTGAACGACCTGATCCGTGAACAGGAGCAGATGGGGCGCGGTCGCGCCCTGATCAAGAGCCTGGCGCTGCAGGCGCTGTGCTACCGCGCCCAGGGACGCACGGATGAGGCGCTGCGCACGTTGGGGCGCGCTCTGCTGCTCGCTGAGCCGGAAGGCTTCGTGCGCGTCTTCGTTCAGGAAGGACCTCCAATGGCGGCGCTGCTGCGCGCTGCCGGGGCGCAGGGTCACTCGCCTGAGTACGTAAAGGCACTCTTGGAATTATTCGGCGAAACCCCCGCATTGCAGGAAGCCATGCTCGACCCACTCAGCGAGCGTGAGCTGCAAGTGCTGCGTCTGGTAGCCGATGGATTGACGAATGCCGAGATCGCGGCGGAACTGGTCATCGCCCACAGCACAGTGAAAACGCATATCAACCGCATCTACAGCAAACTGGGCGTCAATGCCCGCACCCAGGCGGTCGCCCGCGCCCGTCAACTCCAAATTCTGCCTTAAGTAAATAATTCTCCACTTGCATTCCACCCCCCAATCCACCCCGGGGTGGACGCTTTAATTCCCCCTTTTGCGTAAACTCATGGCGAAAGATAAATCACGCCATGAGTGTTTGACCGTATCGGAGGAATAAAAAATGGCATTGCTAGAGATAGAACACGTAAGTAAAGCCTACCGCGATGGGGTGTTGGCAAACGACGATATCAGCCTGACGATTGAGGCGGGCGAGGTATTCGGCCTGCTGGGGCCCAACGGCGCCGGTAAGACCACACTGGTTAACCAAATTATCGGTCTACTAGCGCCCACCTCAGGCACGATCCGGGTGGCAGGGGTCGATACGATCCAGAACCCGAGTTTCGCCCGCCAGGCGTGCTCGTTCCAACCCCAGTCGCAAGTGCCCATTGAAGGCATGACGCCTTACCAGGCCATCGAACTGGCAGGGCGCTTGCGCGGCGGACGGGCGGACCAGGTACGCGCCCGGACACAAGAGTTGATCGAGAGCTTCGAGCTGGGCGCCTGGTCGCATAAGAACGGTGAAGCGCTGTCTGGGGGCGTGCGGCGGCTGGTTGCCTTCTGCATGGCTGCAGTCGTGCCCGGCCAGATCACCATCCTGGACGAACCCACCAACGACGTCGACCCGCTACGCCGGCGTTTGCTGTGGCAGCAGGTGCGCCTGCTGGCAGATCAGGGCAGCGCGGTGCTGCTGGTCACCCACAACGTGCTGGAGGCGGAGCGCTCCGTCGACCGCCTGGCGATCATCGACCGCGGCAAGGTGGTGGGTTCTGGTACGCCGGGCTCGATGAAAAATGGCGACGGGGATTACTTGCGCCTGGAGCTACTGCTCGAGCCGGGAACCACACTGCCCTCGCTGCCGGCCTTTCTGTCCCACCCGGTCAACGGCGGGCGGCGCCTGATCGGAAGAGTGAGCGCGACAGATGTTACCCGGGCTGCCTTGTGGGCTAACCAGATGAAAGCCGGCCAGTTCGTCGAGGAGTACTCCCTCGGACCAGCGACCCTGGAAGACGCATATATCCGCAAAATCGGGCGTGCAGACGCCCTGGAAAAAATCTAAAGGAGGCAAATCGAATGAACACCGTAAATTGGTTCCAAAGTTACACCCTTTTGCTCAAGTGGCAAGGGCTGAAATTCAAGACGATCCTGCCCTTTATTATTGTCGCTCAATTCTTCACTGGCATCGGCACGGTGATCGGCCTGGGCTATCTGATGCCAGACATCGACTCGCAGACCGCCATGTTCCTGGTGACCGGTGGCCCGACGCTCACGCTAATCACCCTGGGATTGGTGATGGTCCCGCAGATGGTCGCTCAGGCGAAATCCCAAGGGATGCTGGACTATATGCGCTCCTTTCCGGTACCGCGCATGGCTTACCTGGCAGCAGACCTGACCATCTGGTTGCTGTCCACGCTGCCCGGCGTGATCCTGGCCCTGGTCGTCGGCTCGCTGCGTTACGATTTCGAGCTGCAATTCAGCCCACTGATCGTGCCGGCTTTCACCCTGGTAGTACTGATGGCAACCTCGGTCGGTTATGCGATCGCCCTGCTTACGCCGAAAGCGGAGCTGGTGAACGTATTGACCAACTTAATCATCTTCAGCCTGTTCCTGTTCTCGCCGGTCAACTTCCCGGTCGAGCGCCTGCCGAACTGGCTCGAGACGATCCACCGCTTCCTGCCGGTGAAATACGCTGCCGACGCGGTGCGCGGCGCGCTGGTACCAGGCTATTCGGATAGCCTGGGGTTGGCGCTGGCGGTGCTGAGCGCCTGGTGTTTGGTTGGGCTGGTCATTAACTATAGAGTGGCCACGCGCCGGGGTTGATACAAACAATTGGAATTCATAAAGAGCCAATAGTTTACAAAGAGGAACAACATGAACATGGCTCATTTTCAAACAGAAACCCGCCAGGTCAGCGGGTTTGAGCAGGTTTCAATAAGGGGCAACACATGTAGCGCGCAGCTCTTCCTAACCCAGAGTGAGCAGGAAGAGTTGAGTTGATCATCGAAGCGCCGCCAGAATACCTGAATAGGCTCCACAGCCAGGTAGAGGACGGAAAGCTCACCGTGCGCTTGCGAGGCAGTTGGCTGCAAGAGTTGGAAGATGCGCTGGCAACTTGCATGAACAGGCCGCACATCGTTTACCATCTGAAGGTGCGCAAGCTTACATCTCTGGAAGTGCATCACTCCCGAACCGGAACCTTGCGGATATCCGGTCAGGTCGAGCAGCAGAGCGTTGTGCTGGACGGTGTGGGAAGCTATCTCGCCCTTGGGCTGGGCAGCCAGCGCACCCATGTGCGCCTTTACGGCGCGGGCTTAGCCCGGGTGCTGGCCAGCGAGCAACTGGATGCCAGCCTGCGCGGCGTGGGAGTCCTGGAATACAGCGGGCATCCCGCGGTCAACCCGCGAATCTCCGGCCCGGGACGGGTCGTACACATCGACAGTGCATTGATTGGCTCGCACCTTTAGTGACTCAGCCATCAAAAAAAGGTCCTTCGCTTGGATCGAGCGAAGGACCTCGTCATTTAGATCTTAACCATATTGCTCATTTGCAAATTTCAGCAGCCCGGCTTTCTTGAGCCGATCCACCGGCGCGCGGAACGTGACCTGCACCACGCCCGGGTGGCGCCCGATCTCGATGGCGCCGGTGATGGTGGCGCGGTTCTTGACTTCGGGCACCGTCATGCCGAACAATCTGGCGGCGCGCTCCAGGCCGTTATCCGTGGCTGCGTTCAGGTCGGGGCCGGAACCAATCACCGAGACGGGTAGCGACTCTTCCAGCGTATCCAGGCCATACATCCCGGCAACTTCTTGAGCCTTGTGCTTTTCTTCCGCCGTGAGCGGGCGCGCCAGGTAGGGCAGGTCCTCCAGCACGGGGAACAGGACAGGGCCTTCCAGTTCGAGACCCTTCATTAAGTGCGCTTGCAGTGTGATCGTGCCGGAAACGTCGCATGTGTGACCGGCGATCTCACCGTCGCCTTGCAGAGCGTGCATGTCGCCCAGGTAAATGCCGCCGCCGGGCACTTTCACCGGGCAGACCAGGATCGCCCCGGCGCGCACGGCGTCGATATCCAGGTGCCCGTCGGTGCGGTTCTCCAACTCTTCGGCGGTCAGGGCATACTCGTGCGGCGCGCCGACCAGGAACGAGCCAAAATCTCCTGCGTTGTGGGAGTCGGGCATGCGGATAGCGGGGGTGGTGCCAAGCTGGCCCATGAATGGGCGCAACCGCGCCACCAGGCCAACCAGGTCGTGGGGGGCGAAGGTCAGGATCGGGTTCTGGATCGAATTCTCGGGTAGCGCCGCGAAGCGTTTGGCGTCCCGGGCGATGTCTTCGGCTGCCTGTCCCTGCAGAGTGACACCCACCGAGCGATTGTCGTCGAAGGCGATGGTATAGCCATTGGTGAAGTTGAACGGAGCTACGTCGGCGCCGCAGTTATCACAACGGATGGCCGTCTGGCCGATACCCTCGATGCGTGACTTTGGATACAGGGTTCCACACTCCGGACACTGCGCGGCTACGTAAGGGTCGCCCAGGAAGCGGCCTTCCATGAACTTGTCATTACCGGAGGCGGTAGCCAGGGAAGTGACCGTGATGTCCTGGATGCGCAAAGCGATGGCGTCGCCCACCTGTGCGCCGGCGACGGCCACCGGCACGGTGACTTCGTGACCGCCGCGCAGTTCCGGCGTGATCATCGGCCCCCAACAGCCGGGAGCGGTGTTGGCCACGATATGCCCGCCGTCGCGCACCGGTCCCAACATGGAGCGTTCGGGGTCCAAAATGCCGTTGGTGAACTGGTCAACAAAAACAGTTTGGTGGCCGCTTACTTCAGCCGGTTGGATGGACTTTTCGGTCTTTTCGGGAACTGCGGTAACCATATCAACCTCCTATTTCGATATGAATCTCGTAACATTCTATATGGCTCGACTTGCGGGACAAAGCTTGAATACGCACCGGCCAACCGGAGTGAGCCCTCCTTCGACCCGGTTGCCTTAATACATAAAAGCGACGTGTTCCTTTGTGCTAAAGATTGAACACATCGCTTACATCGCCCCGCCAGAAATCGGGATCAGCAGGGCAACTTCTTCGCCGGCAGAGAGCGTCTGGGTAAGACTGGCATGCCGGCCCGAGATGACGGCCACCGTGCTGCCCAGGCGCTCGCGCATGGCCGGGTAGCTTTCACCGAGCCGATCGATCAGTTCGGCGACGGTCGCTCCTTCGGCCATCGAAAGCTGAAGGCGCGGGCTGCCACTATATTGAGATAATCCTGAACCAAGCCGGACGGGTATCTGCACCCTGACTGTTTGCCTCCCACCAGACTGCTGCAGAAAGCGAGTTGAGCAGCGTCCTAATCGGACGAAATAACTCTACTTACAAACCTATTATCGCAGAACTCAGCAGGCGTGTCAACCGTAGTAAAGTGGGAAATAAGCCAGGCCAATTCGACTCATAAAGCCATTCGTGCTCGTTCGTGCCATTCGTGGCGAAAATAAATTCGTTGTTGGAAAACCTTCAACTTTTCACTTTAAACCTTTAACCCAAATCCAAAATACTATGCCGCCAAACTGACCGCAGCCCGGAAGGAGCGATAAGCCGTGACCATGTCGTCTGCCTGGATCTCGATCCGGCGCCCGTCCAGGCGAGCCGCCCCAGGCAGCAAGCAAGCCTTGTCGGTCTGCAGCGTGTTGAGAAATTCAACCCGGATGCGCACCGGCAGCTCGGGAGATAGCGGCGCCGGCGGGTTGCCTTCCAAATACTTGTGGGCGGCGCGCTCTGCGGTTTCCCGGATTATGCGCTGGGACACACTGGGCGGCAGGCATTCGGCGGCCTGGCGCCCGCTGGCTTTTTTCACCGGCGCCACCTCCACGCCGGGGATCCATTGACCGGCTTCATCGCAGGCGGCCTGGTCACCGGTGACCATTAATACCGGCGCCCCGAAGTGCCCGCACACCGAAGCGTTGAGCCCGATCTCCCCGACGATCTCGCCGTTCAGCCAGACGTTGGATACGACCGTGTTGTACCAGGTATGCGCCAGGATAGCGTGCTCGGTGCTCATGTGGGCGTGGTAACCGACGAAAAAAGCGGCCTGCACCCCGCGGTCGATGCCTTCCACCATGGAAAAAGGGGAGGGTGAGCCGCTGTTCAAGCGCGCCCGGTCATCCAATTCCTCGATCAGGATGTTTTTAGCGTAACCGTGCCCGTCGGCGACGAGAATCTCCTCTACGCCGGCCTGGGCGGCTCCGGCAATGGCGGCGTTTACATCAGCCGTCATCACATGCCGGAAGCGCTGGTATTCGGCGTGGGTCGAGTCGACGTGCTTCCAGTCCACCACACCGCTAATTCCTTCCATATCGACTGCGATTAAAAGCTTCATTTTCTTCAGCCTCGTTTGCATCTGGGTTGGTTTTACCAGGACTTAGGGCACGTAAATCAGGCCTGATTTTAAAAATGCCCAACCGGTGCCCTTTCCTGCCCTCCCCCATTATCAAGGTTCAAATAATGGGGGAGGGAAATGTGTATATCGATGTCGCTCTAATTGCAAACACTGCAATTAAGCGATTAAGGAGTGTAGATTTATTCCTGGATATCCCACTTCTCCCAGTGATCGTAGCCGGTTATTGAGGACAGATCCATAACGCTCGGGCGGACTAGAATGGGTGTGCTGTACCAATACAGCGGAGCGATGATGGCTTCATCTTCGACCATGACCTTCTCAGCCTGGGCGTAGAGGTCCATACGAGTCCCGGGGTCGGATTCTACGGCTGCGCTGGTGATTAGCTCGAGGAACTGATCGTAGCCCGGGCCCTCGTACCAGTCGACCACTTGCTGGTAACCGCTGCCCGGACCGAAGACCTCGAACAGGAAATTGTTGGCGTCCGGATAATCCTGGACCCAACTGCTGCGATAAATATTCTCCTTGCCTTCCTTGCGCTGCTGTAAGTATACTTTGCGCTCCTGGTTGATCAGATTCACGGTGACGCCCAGATTCTCTTTCCACATCGCCTGGATGGCCTCCGCAGTCTGCTTGTTGCCTTCGGTGGTATTGAAAAGCAAGGATATCTGCAGTTGGTCGGCAGTCACACCGTTCTCGGCCAGGTATTCATCCAGGAGCTGTTTAGCTCCCTGCGGGTCAAACCGTACACCAAGGTCCGGGTACTTATCCAATTTGGGGCCGCCGGCGACGCCCGGGTTGGTGAAGAACGGAGCCGGGTTGCCCCCCTTGACCACGTTGACCACCAAAGCCTCCCGGTCGATTGCCATGGAGAGCGCCTTGCGCACGCGCGCGTCATCGGTGGGCGGCAACTGGTAATTGAAAGCGTAGAATTCGGTGCCCAGGGTGAACGTCTGCTGGACCATATCCTTGTATTGTGGATCTATGATGATGCGGTCCATATCGCCGGCGGGGATACTGGTACTGTCCAGGTTGCCCGCTTCAAATTCGGCCAGGGCGGTGCTCTCTTCCAGGACGGTCAGCTTGATTTCATCGATCTTGGCGCCCGGAACGGTATCCGTGCCGGGCCAGAAGGGGTTCTTGACCAGGGTCATGTAATAATCGTGGACCCATTCCTTCAAGGTATAAGGCCCGTAGCCCTGGTAGAAGCCCTGTTCGGTCCAGCGGTCGCCGCGCGCTTCTGTGCAATCGGATCCCTCGATCAACCATTCGGGTTGGGCGTGGGCAACCCACAGACCGAGCAGGTTGAGGTTATACACGCCGGCAGCGTTGAAGGCAAATTGAATGGTCTGCGGATCGATCACCTCCACCCCGACCGCCGCGGCCAGCGCGTCCAATTGCTCGGCATCGTCGGTTGAGGCGCTATTGAATTCATCGGCGCCTTTCAAATAGGGTGTCAGGACGTAGGCATATTCCGAAGCAGTGCGTGGATCGAGTGTGCGCATGACGCCATATTTGAAATCCTGTGCGGTGACCACGCGGTCATTGCCATCGCAATCTTGCACTTTCACCACCTCGCCTCTGTTGGCGTCCCACTTAACCCAGGGCACGTTGTCCAGGAGGTGGAAGGTGTACACCGTCCCATCGGCCGAGACGTCATAGCTGGCAGCCGCGCCGGTTTCGACCTCGGCTGTCTCCTCATTCTGGCGTACCAGACCAATTGAGGTTGTGCCGATGACCTGGATTTCGATAGACTGGGTAGAGTGCGACGGGTCGATCGAGGGAATGTCCGATGAGCCAGCAGACAGCAGCAACACTTTGCCGCTGGGCTGCTCGGCTGGCTGCGCGACCGGGACCTCGACCGTTTCCTTGACGGTCTCCTTGACTATCTGGGTGACAACAACGGGCGTGCCCTCTTTCTCGACGACAACCGTTTGAATGATGGGCTCTGATTGGCAAGCAGACAAGACCGTCGATAGTATCACAAAGAAACTGACTAAACTGAGCACTGTTTTCCGAGACATTTTGCTCCTCCTTAAGGATCGAAAGGGGTGGATTTTCTCCACAGGATCGGATTTGGGGTTAACCATGCAGTGGAAGTGGCGTAATCTCCAAATCCAATCCTTCAACTGAGGGAATTCGCAGGCCGTCACTGAGGGCTTCCTGTGCGAAATTTTCACAGATTACGATGTAATCACGAATCCAGCAAGGTTCTATCCATTCGTCTCTTCGTTTTGTGTTTTCTCAAATAGCATCCTCCTAACGCATATGGCTGCGGATCGTCATTCCGCTTCCAAAGTCGTCTTGCTACCAAGCCGCACCGCTATCGAGCCCTGGTGGGGCAAGCTTGACGGCAATCGTGTAGGTAAAGAGGAAAAATATTAAAAATATATTTTGTAGATTTTAATATTATCTTCTAAGGATTTTTATTATATAATATAATTATCACTAGAGTCAATAAGAAATTAGGGGTAATCCCGCTTATTTTCAAGGGAGCTGGACATAACGGACAGAGAAAGGAACTTGACAATGGATACACCGGAAAAGAAAAAGAAGTCCACACATGTCAGCCTGCGTCAAAAGGTCTACGAGCAAATCAAGCACGATATCATCACCTGCCGGTTGTCGCCTGGCGAGCCGCTTAGTGAGGGCCGGTTTGTCGATCGTTTCCAGGTCAGCAAGACCCCTATTCGTGAAGCTCTAACCTCATTACAACAAGATCGCCTGGTGGAATACACTCCCAACCGTGGTTTTATCGTCGCGCCTGTATCGTATATTGATGTCCAGGAGATCTTCGAAGCCAGGTTGTTTTATGAAACCACACTTTTCAAGCTGGCCCTGAAATTCGTCACCGAGGCGGATATCGAATCGCTGAACAATTATTCAAAGGTGGAATATAACCTGGAAGATGCCCAGGCGATTGAGCTTTACCAGAAAGCTAATCACGATTTTCACATGGGAATCGCTCGCATCGCCCGCAACAGCCGCCTGTACTGGCACTATAACAGTATCCTGGATGAGGCCCAGCGCCTGATCTACCTGGATTTCAAGAATAACAATATCCTCTCGAAATGGCATCACAGCCATCACGAGATCATGCAAGCCTTACGCGACCGTGACGCGGCTGCCGGGGTGCAGGCCATCGAAGAAACCCTGGACAAAGCCATGAAACGGATCCTGGGGATTTGAAGTTGCCGGTTGCGTTTAACGGGAGGTCGCATGGCTGATTTACTCGATGTGCAGGGCCTGGAAACACATTTCCGGACAACTGAAGGTAGAGTACACGCCGTTAATGGCGTTTCCTTTCAGCTTAAAGAGGGAGAGACGTTGGGAATTGTCGGCGAGAGTGGTTCGGGGAAGAGCGTCACCGTGTTGTCGATGCTGCACCTGATCCCGTCTCCTCCCGGAGAAGTGGTGGCAGGACAGGCGCATTATCTTGGCAAAGATTTGCTCAGCTTGCCGGATCAGGAGATTCGCCGGCTGCTTGGCTCCGAGATCAGCATGATTTTTCAGGATCCGATGACTTCTTTCAATCCAGTGCTGACGATCGGCAGGCAGATCATTGAACCGCTTCAGATCCACCACAACAGGCGCTATAAGGATGCCTGGCAGCGTGGCGTGGAGCTCCTGAGCATGGTCGGTATCCCCAACGCCGAAGAGCGCATGAAAGACTATCCGCACCAATTTTCGGGCGGCATGCGCCAGCGGGTGATGATCGCCATGGCGTTAATCTGTTCGCCGTCCATCTTGATTGCCGATGAGCCCACCACCGCCCTGGATGTGACCATCCAGGCTCAAATTATAGAGTTAGCTAAGCGCCTGCGTGACGAATTGGGGATGGCAATGATCTGGATCACCCACGATCTGGGGATCATCGCCGGACTGGCGGATCGCGTCCTGGTGATGTACGGCGGTTTGATCGTGGAAGAGGTGACAGTGGTAGAGCTTTATCTCAATCCCAGGCATCCCTACACGATCGCCTTATTGGACAGCCTGCCGCGGGTCAACGAAGTGGGTCACCGACGCCTGGCATCGATCGACGGGTTGCCGCCGGTCCTGCTCGAAAAGCCTGGGCATTGTCCTTTTGCTCCCCGCTGCCAGCTTGCGCTCGAGCACTGCTGGCAAGAGAACCCGCCTCTGCGCCAGGTGGGTCCAGAGCATTACGCAGCCTGCTGGGTGGATCCGGATACCGGAAAGGAGCGCCCATGACCGCCAACGACGTTCTACTACAAGTCGAGCATCTGGTAAAACATTTCCCCATCCGGCGCGGGGTGATCTTCCAGAAGCAAACCGGCGCAGTACATGCGGTGGATGACATTTCTTTCGAAATTCAGGATGGTGAGACCCTGGGGCTGGTAGGGGAATCGGGTTGTGGCAAATCGACCACCGGGCGGACGATCCTGCAGCTTTACCGGCCGACTTCCGGCCAGGTCTACTTTCAAGGAGTAGACCTGGTCAGCCTGAAGGGCAAAGAGCTGCGCAAGATGCGACGCAGCATGCAGATGATCTTCCAGGACCCTTACGCCAGCCTGAATCCGCGCATGACGGTGGGCGAAATTGTAGGCGAGCCGCTCTTGATTCACAACCTCGGTCAAGGTAAAGAGGTTCAGGAACGGGCCGAGCAGCTTCTCGAGCTGGTTGGGCTCAACCCGGCCTATTCCAACCGCTTTCCGCACGAGTTTTCCGGCGGACAGCGCCAGCGCATCGGAGTTGCGCGTGCTCTGGCAGTCAACCCGTCACTGATCGTGTGTGACGAGCCGATCTCAGCCCTGGACGTTTCCATCCAGGCCCAGGTAGTCAACTTGCTGGAAGACCTGCAAGAGGAACTCAACCTGACCTACCTGTTCATTGCCCACGATCTTTCGATGGTCAGGCACATCAGCCACCGGGTGGCGGTGATGTACCTGGGAGTGATTGTCGAGCTGGCCCCCAGGGACGAATTGTATACCCGCCCGCTGCACCCGTATACACAAGCCTTGCTCTCAGCCGTGCCGATCCCAGATGCGCTGGCTGAGATGAAGCGCAAGCGGATTATTCTAAAAGGTGAGGTCCCCTCCCCGGTCGAGCCTCCCTCAGGCTGCCGCTTCCGCACGCGTTGCCCGCTAGCCCTGCCGGTGTGCGCCGAGGTCCAGCCCGAGTTTCGCCAGGTCGCTGCAGGCCACTTCGTCGCCTGCCATATGGTTTGAACGGAGGAACGCTATGGGTCATTACATCGCTCGCCGCTTGATCTACCTGCTCGTAGTCCTGCTGGTGGTGTCTGCCATCACTTTTATCCTGATGCACGCCGTCCCAGGAGGCCCATTCGACCAGGAGAAAACCCTTCCCGAAGAGACCATTACGAACCTGGAGCGCTACTACCATCTGGATGAGCCTTTGCTGGTCCAGTACGGGCGCTACCTGTACGACGTAGCCTTGCCGCATTTCACGACAAAACAGCCGGGAAGCACGCGTGAAGAAGATTTTCTGATCCAGTTTCGAGTAGGAAAAATCTGGGTTCAGTGGATGAATTTCGGGCCCAGCTATGCCTCGCGCAGCCGTACGGTGAACGACCTCTTCCGCCAGCAGTTGCCGGTCTCGATGCAGCTAGGCGTGATGGCGTTGAGCGTAGCCCTGGCGGTTGGCATGCCGCTCGGCATCCTGTCAGCGCTAAAACAGAACACCATCCTGGATTACCTGGGCATGAGCTTGGCAATCTTCGGCGTTTCGGTGCCGGTCATCGTCCTGGGGCCGTTGATGATCTGGATCTTTGGCGTCACCCTCAAGTGGCTGCCGCCATCCGGCTGGGGCGCCACACCACCTTACCGGTTGGGATTCTTACCCCAACAGTTCGGGTGGGATTACTTCAAATACGCCATCATGCCCGCGGTCGCCTTAGGCCTGGGCAGCTCCGCCATCATTGCCCGCCTGACCCGCGCCAGCCTCTTACAGGTCATCCGCGAGGATTACATCCGTACGGCCCGCTCCAAGGGTTTGCAAGAGCGGCTGGTAATTTCCAGGCACGCTTTGAAGAACTCCCTGATCCCGGTCGTAACCGTGCTCGGCCCTCTGTTCGCGGCGCTAATCACCGGGACGTTCGTCACCGAATTGATCTTCGGCATCCCCGGCATGGGAAAATACTTCGTCGTCAGCATTACCAACCGGGATTATTCCGTCATCATGGGCACAATCCTGCTGTATGCAATCTTCCTGGTGCTCTCAAACCTGCTGGTTGACCTTATTTACGCATATCTGGACCCGCGCATTCGTTATGACTGAAGCGTGCCATGGCAGGCATCCAGCCCGAAATGGCCGGATGGCAGGAAGGGTCACCCAGCCAGTAGGAAATCCGAGAGCGACCGTTCCCGGTAAACGAGGCCGGTATACAACCTGCGAACGTGAAATGGTCAACGATTAAGGAGTGCAAATGACTGTAGAGATCAAGCTCAGTTCTCGAAGAACGGACACAGGCGGAACTCCCCTGACGGACAAACGGGAAAGCCTGTGGCAAGATGCCTTGCGTAGGTTGCTGCGCAACCGCGCTGCGCTGATCGGCGGGACCATTATTTTGATCCTGGTTTTGATGGCTATTTTTGCCGATGTGATCGCGGTTGCGCCGTATGACAAGCAAACGCTAAGCGAACAAAATCAAGTGCCGGCCTATCTGGGCGCCATTTTCCCATCCATGAAGCCGTATATGAAGGTCTCTGGCAAGTATCCTCTGGGTGCAGATTACGTTGGGCGCGACTTGTTCAGCCGCATCGTCTACGGCACCCGAATTTCCCTGACGATTGCCCTGATTGGGCCTTTGATCAGCCTTTTCATCGGCGTGATTTACGGCAGCATCTCCGGGTATTTTGGAGGCAGGGTGGATAATATAATGATGCGCATCGTGGACGTGCTATACGCCTTCCCAGGACTGCTGTTCATCATCCTATTGATGGCCTTCTTCCGCTCGACATTCGCCAAGCCGGAGCCCGGTACGCTGGCGTTTTTCCTGGGAAAACTCGATGCGAGCCTGGGCGGCATGCTTTTCATCATCATCGGTATCGGGTTGACCGGTTGGGAGACGCAGGCCCGCCTGACGCGCGGCCAGGTGCTTTCAGTGCGTGAAAAGGAGTTTATCGAAGCTGCACATACCATTGGCGCTTCGGACCTGCGCATCATGTTCCGCCATATCCTGCCCAATATCATCGGACCGCTGGTGGTGGTCGAGACTTTGGCTATCCCGGGCTATATCTCGCTGGAAGCGTTTCTCTCCTTCATCGGCCTGGGGATCAACCCGCCCACCCCTTCCTGGGGGGCGATGATCGCGGATGGCGCCAACGCCATCCGTACCTACCCAAACCAGGCGATTTTCCCCGCCCTGGCCCTGGCAATCACCATGTTCGCCTTCAATTTCCTGGGGGACGGCTTGCGCGATGCGCTCGAACCGCGCCTGCGAGGCACCCAATAAACGAGGCCTTTTATGCCGTACATAACCATCAACGCAGCTAACCTGTATTACCAGGTCTTTGGAAAAGAAGTCCCCGGCAAAGCGCCGGTCGTCTTGATTCATGGCTCCACCGGGACAGGCCGCTCGAATTGGGAGCTGGTAGCGCCGCTTCTGGCGCGTGACCATCGAATGATTGTGCCCGACTGCCGCGGGCACGGCAAGAGCAGCAACCCCAACCATTCCTACTCCTTCCGGGAGATGGCAGCCGACACAGCCGCCCTGATCCGCGCCCTGGGCTATCCACGTGCCCACGTCATCGGGCACAGCAATGGCGGCAATGTGGCCCTGGCAGTGCTGTTGGAACACCCGCAGGTGGTTCAAACCGCCGTGCTTCAGGCCGCCAATGCCTACGTCAGCCCGGACCTGGTAGAGAAGGAGCCGCCGCTCTTCGACCCCGAGCGGGTGCGCCGCGAGGCCCCAGAGTGGATGAATGAGATGATTGCCCTGCACGGCGAAACCCACGGTCCGGATTATTGGCGGGATCTGCTCTTGATGACGGTAAAAGAGCTGATTTCTGAGCCGAATTACACGCCGCAAGCGCTGTCCGGCGTCCGGCGCCCCACACTCGTCATCCAGGGCGAGAACGATCGGGTCAATGCCCCCTTCCGGCACGCCCAGCATATCGCCCGCCACGTTCCGGACGCCGAGTTGTGGATCCCGGCGGGGATTGGGCATTCCGTGCACGAAGAGATGCTCTTCACCTGGGTGGACAAGATTTTAGATTTCCTGGACCGGCGCGGGGATGAGGCCAACGACGCCATTTACCGCCTGAGCCGGGCGGACGCTGTCGACGATCGCCAGACGATCTTCCAGGTCAAAGCGACACGCCTCGCCAACGAGCAACACGAAAGCCTGCGAGTAACGGGACAGGTTCTGGGTGGGGAACAGCGCCGGGCAGTCCTGGATTTGTTCTCGGACCAGGTCGTCGAAGACGGAATTCAGGTCTTGCTGGACGAGCAAACCCCCTGGGCGCTGGTGAATCGCAACCTTGGCGATCTGCGCCGCGAGCCACGCAACCAGTCTGAACGCCTGAATCAGGCGCTGCTAGGCGAAGCTGTGCGCGTCCTGGAGACGCGCCAGGATTGGGCTCACGTACGAATGGAGCGCGATGGATACCTGGGTTGGCTGCAGACTTCGGCCCTGCTGTACTGCGAGCGGGATGAAGTTGGGAGCTACCAGCAGGCCTGCACACACCTGGTTGCCGGCGCTTACGCACCCGCCTACCTGAGCGCTGGGGACAGCCAGGGGCTGGAATGGACGCCGGCGGGACTGCTGCCTTTCGGTGTGGCTGTGCCGGCCGGCGAGCGGCGCGGCGACATGCTGGCTGTTCGTAAACCGGACGGGAACTGCTGGTGGTTGACCGATCGCAATTTGTTGCCTCTCAGTGAGCGGCCTGATCCGGATGCCAACGGAATTGCCCAGGCTTTGGCGATCCTGCAACGCATGACCGGCACCCCCTATCTGTGGGGCGGGCGCACCCCGTTTGGCTATGATTGTTCCGGGTTGGCCCAGACTTTTTGGGGTTTCCTGGGCGTCCAGTTGCCGCGCGACTCTGACCAGCAGTTCGCGGCCGGATTTCCCGTGCAGGGCGAATTCCATCCCGGCGACCTGCTCTTTTTCGGTGAAGCCGGAAATCAAGATCTTCTGCCCGGGGAGCCGGGCGCACCGCGCAACAGGATCACACACGTGGCCATCTCGTTGGGCGGCGACCAGGTGATCCACGCCAATGGCTCTGCCTGGGGCATCTCAATTAATAGCTTCAATCCTGACGACTCGCGCTATCAGGAGTGGCTCAAGGCCCGCCTGGCCGGCGCCCGGAGATACGCATGAACGAGAAACTTAACCTTACCTACCGGCCGGTTACCCTGGATCTGAAGACCACCTTCCGGATTGCCCATGGGGCCAGCGACCAGCGCCACAACGTCATCGTCTACCTGGAGGAGGGTCTGGGGGAAAGCGCCGTGGTGCCATATTACGGCGACACGCAGGCTGGGATTGTAGCCTACCTCGAGCATGCAGCCAGTGGGCTGGGAGACGATCCATTCCTGATTGAAGACATTCTGAACAGGCTGCCGCCCGCCAGCCCGGCGGCGCGGGCGGCGGTAGATATCGCTCTGCACGACCTGTGGGGCAAGCGCATCGGCCAGCCGCTCTACCGTCTTTTTGGCCTCAACCCGCAAGCCCTGCCGCTCACCTCTTTCACCATCGCTATCGACGAGCCGGCTGTGATGGCAGAGCGGGCGGCAGCCTGCGGTTACCCGGTGATCAAAATCAAGCTGGGCAGCCCGCAGGATGAAGCCATCGTAGCTGCCATCCGTCAGGCGACCAACGCCAAACTGCGCGTGGACGCCAACGCCGGATGGAGCCGCGAACAAGCCGCCCGCCTGATCCCGCGCCTGGCGGAATACGATCTGGAATTTATCGAACAGCCGCTTCCGGCCGGCGATATCGAAGGGCTGCACTGGCTGAAGGAGCGTTTGCGCCGCCAGAAGATTGATATGCCTCTGTTTGCGGACGAAAGCATCCGCAGCGCGGCGGACGTCGCCGCGCACGCCGGCGCAATCGATGGGCTGGTAATCAAGCTGATGAAGAGCGGTGGGATCCGGGCAGCCTTGCGTGCAATCCATACGGCACGCGCCCTGGACATGCAAATCATGATTGGCTGCATGGTGGAAACCTCGATCGGAGTGACCGCCGCGGCGCACCTGGCCCCGCTGTGCGACCACGCCGACCTGGATGGGCCGCTGCTGATCCGCAACGATCCCTTCAAAGGGCTGCGCTACGAGGGCGGCCACATGATTTTACCCGCCGGGCCGGGGCTGGGCGTCGAGGCAGCATGAAATTCAGTAAATATCACGCCATCGGCAACGGCTATGTCGTGCTCGAACCGGGGGAAATGGGCGTGCAAGTCAGCTCCCGACTGGTGCGCCGCATCTGTGACCGCCATTATGGAGTCGGCTCCGACGGCGTTCTGCTCGGTCCGTTGCTCTGGCCGGGCTGCGATTTCGGGCTGCGCCTGTTCAATCCGGATGGCGGCGAGTTCGAAAAGAGCGGCAACGGCCTGCGCATCTTCGCCCGCTACCTGTGGGACGCCGGTCTGGTGCAGGGCGAACCTTTTACTGTGGGAACGCCCGGAGGGGTTGTGAGCTGCCAGGTCGACCCGGGAGGCGATAAAGTCACTGTGGAAATGGGTCCGGTCAGCTTCCTTAGCCGCGACATCCCCGTCCCAGGACCCGAGCGCGAGGTGCTCGACGAAATCCTGGAGGTGGAAGGCATGCAATTTCACTATTGCGCGGCCAGCATCGGCAACCCGCACTGCGTGCTGATCCGAGACGAAGTATGCGAGGCCGAGGCGCGCCGTTGGGGGCCACAGATCGAGGTAAACTGGCGTTTCCCCAACCGCACCAACGTGCAGTTCATGCAGATTCTGGACCCCGCCAATATCCGCATCGAGATCTGGGAAAGAGGCGCCGGATACACCCTGGCCTCCGGCAGCAGCAGTTGCGCCGCAGCAGCGACCGCCCATCGTCTGGGCTACTGCGGAGCGGAGATTACCGTCCATATGCCCGGCGGTGAACTGGAAGTTACGCTTTCCCCTGAATATAAAGCGACCTTGACCGGCCCGGTTTCCAGGATCTGTGAAGGCGTTTTAGATATTTGACGGTTTCATATGCCAGCTCAAAATCCGCTTGACCGTCTTGAATTGTTTCCGGTATCCACCAGAGTTGAAAACACCCCGGCCGGGTCACGCCTGTCCGTCGCCGGCTGCGACCTGGAAGCCCTGGCCGGCGAATACGGTACCCCGCTGTATTTATACGACCGCGCCACCCTCGACAGTTCGGTGCAGGCCTACAAGGAAGCCCTGGCAGCCGCCTATCCGGGCGCTTCCGGTCTGACCTACGCCGGAAAAGCCTACCTGTGTACGGCTATCGCTCAATGGACCCAGGTGCACGATCTGTGGGTGGATTGCACCGGTGAAGGCGAACTGCACATGGCGGCCCAGGCGCGTCTGCCGCGCCAGCACATCCTGGTGCATGGTGTCAATAAGAGCCCAGCCGACTTGGAGGCAGCCATGGCGCAGGCTGGCAGGCTGGTGTTCGATAACCCCATCGAGCTCGAGCGCCTGGTCTCGCTTTACCGGGAGCGCCCTGGCCCATCCCCTGAGTTATGGTTCCGGCTGCGTCCCGGGCTGGCCGTCGACACCCATAAACACACTCGCACCGGGCAGGGCGATAGCAAATTCGGTTTGAACGTGGACGAAGCCCGGCGCGCCATCCGTTTATGCCTGGAGATGGGCCTGCCGCTGACCGGGCTCCACTTCCACCTGGGCTCGCACTTCCGCGACCCCGAACCGCTTGGCCCGGCGATCGAAACCAGCCTGGACCTGATCGCCGAACTGCGGCGTACGACCGGCTGGCTGCCCGAAACGCTGAGCCCCGGCGGCGGGTGGGGAGTGGCCTATCACGAATCCGAGCTGCCTCAACCACGCATCGATACCTACGTGAATTTCATCGCCGGGAAAGTGATCGCAGGCTGCCAGCAGCGCGACCTGCCCCTGCCGCGCCTGCAACTCGAACCAGGCCGCGGCCTGGTAGCGCGCGCCGGCGTGGCCCTGTATCGCCTGGGGGTGGTGAAGGAGTCTGCTGACCGCCGCTGGCTGCTGCTGGATGGAGGCCTGTCCGACAATCCCCGTCCGGCCTTGTACCAGACCCGCTACTCGGCTTTGCCGGTGCGCGACCCCGATCGCCCGCAGACCGGCCCGGCCTGGCTAGGGGGGCCCTTTTGCGAGAGCGGTGACGTGCTGATCGAGGCCCTGCCCATGCCTGCCGTGCTGCCCGGCGAGCTGATCGCCGTACCAGTTAGCGGCGCCTACCAGTTGAGCATGGCCAGCAATTACAACGGGGCTCGCAAGCCGGCAGTGGTGATGCTCCAGGATGGGACGGCGCGCCTGATCCAGCGCCGCGAGACCCTGGACGACCTGGTGCGCAGGGACGCGCCGCTGTTTACCTGAAATCACGCCCCGTAAGAGCGGGTTAAACCTTCATCACGGTGGTATGATTTAGAGATTTGAAGATTCACCCTTCAACGTACTGATCTTCTCAAGGTCACTTCATCACCTTTTCCCACTGGCCGCATCGGTTGAACAGGCATACCGGCTACTGGCGCCGGCGGGCCGTGTGATCGTTGAAGATTTCGCGTGGTCAGAGATAGATCCGGTCACGGCAGAGTGGTTCTACGGTGTTGTGCGGCTGCTCGAAAGCTGCAAGGTGATGGTCTCGGACGAAGAAAGCTTTGCTACGACGCTGGCGCGCAGTAGCGGTGAATTTACATTCTGGCAGGAGAGCCACGATCACGAATTACATCCGGTGGGCGAGATGTGGTCCGCGCTGCGTACCCGTTTTCAATCGCTGAGTGAGACCCACGCGCCGCATCTCTATCGCTATCTTTGCCCGGTGCTAGCGGAGAGTGAGGTTGGATATGCAATTGCTTCCCAAGTGCTCGAGATGGAGGACCGCATGGCGCGATTGGGGGCGATAAAATGGATCGGGCGTCGTTTCGTAGGAGCAAAAGTGTAGACGCCAGCTTAGATCAACACCAGCGAGGCAGACACCAACGGTGAATAATTGAGGCATTTGCAGCAGAAAGATGACAGCCAATCCTATAAACACCCTGTATACTCAAAAGGCGAAGCTTTATCAGTTTTTCTTCGTTGACTTCTTAAAGTGGGGAAAAGTACTGCAAACATTCTTCCAGGAGCATGATTATTTGCACCCCGGGATGAAAATATTAGATGCAGGCTGCGGTACAGGATCCGTAACCAGGGTGTTATATGATATTGCCCGCCAGCAAGGGTATCAGGAAATCACCTTTCACGGCTTTGATCTGACCCAGGCCATGTTGGACATGTTTCGCCATTGGATGAATAAGGAAGGTGTGCAAGATATCCAACTGCGACAAGCCAACGCACTCGATCTGGAAAATCAACTGCCCCAGAGTTGGACTGGTTATGATCTGATCGTTTCTGCGGCGATGTTAGAATACATCCCCAATGAAAAGCTCAGCCAGGTGCTCAGCAACTTAAGAAGCCTGCTACATAATAATGGCCGTTTGCTCGTCTTTGCAACAAAGCGAACCCGGATCACCAGATGGACCGCGGCGAAATGGTGGAAGACGAACCTGTTCGATCCAGAAGCGTTAGAGATAGAACTTCGCTCGGCTGGATTCACAACCATTAAAGAGAAAAGGTTGCCTGGCTCATGGGACTCTTACATGATGGCAATAGAGGCAGGGGGTGACTAGTTTGATATCCGAGTTAGCCAGGGGACTCCCCCAGACTAGAACCTGAGTCAAGAACAGCCGGACGTGCGTGTTCCATTGTCGCCTTAATACACTTTAGCGCCTGCCCTGAGAACTGGTGAGCGAAGCAAGCAAAAACCCATTCGCCATTTCAAGAAAAATTCGTGCTCCTTCGTGCAATTCGTGGCTATAAAATCTTCAACCCAATTGAAGCCAGCGCTTGTTCCTAGTGGAGAAAGTATAATAGATAAAATCAGTCCAATAACACGAATTTGAGGATCAGGTCAATCATGGAATCCAAATCCGTAGGACTCAAGAAAGCTTTGCTTTTGCTGGGGGTCGTCTTCTTGCTCGGCGCCTGCCAGCAGGCGCGGACAACCCCTTCCGCCAGCATAACGCCAATGCAGCCGGATGTGCCGACCACGCAACCTGGACCGCCTTCCCAGCCAACGGCGATACTAACCAACCCGCCAGAACCCTCAACACAGGCGCCCGCCCCCACGGAAGACGCCGCCGAGTCTGCGGAGCAGCCGGTGATTCAGGAATACCCGCTCCCGCCGGGCTCTCGCCCGCACGACGTTGCGCCCGCCCCGGACGGTGGCGTATGGTACGCTGCACAAGGTTCGGGCGAGCTGGGCTGGCTCGATCCGGCCAGCGGCGACACACGCCAGATTCCTTTAGGAACCGGCTCCGCGCCGCACGGCGTGATTGTGGGACCGGACAGCGCGCCCTGGATCACCGACGGTGGTCTAAACGCCATCGTGCGGGTGGACCCCAGATCCGAGCAGGTGCGAGTTTACCCGCTTCCGGCGGACAGCGGCAACGCCAATTTGAACACGGCAGCCTTCGACCGGCAAGGCGTGTTATGGTTTACCGGGCAGAACGGAATATACGGCCGGCTCGACCCGGATCAAGGCCTGGTCGAGACGTTTTCCGCACCGCGCGGACGCGGCCCATACGGCATCACTGCCTCGCCGGACGGGGAGATTTACTACGCTTCTCTGGCCGGGAATCACATCGCCCGCATCGATACGGCTACCGCTGAAGCTACCCTCCTGGAACCACCGACGGCGGGGCAAGGCGCACGGCGAGTGTGGTCCGATTCGCAAGGGCGAATTTGGGTGAGCGAGTGGAACGCGGGCCAGGTGGCCGTTTACGATCCGGCGGCGGATGCCTGGCGAGAGTGGCGCTTACCCGGAGAAGGTCCCCAGCCCTACGCGGTGCACGTGGACGAGCGGGATAAGGTCTGGTTGAGCGATTTTGGCAGCAACGCCCTGGTACGTTTCGACCCGGGCAGTGAGCGCTTTGAAGTCTTCACACTGCCCAGCTCACCCGCCAACGTCCGGCAAATCCTTGGGCGCCCGGGTGAGATCTGGGGGGCGGAATCCGGCGTCGACCAGCTCGTGGTGATCCGGACCCAGGAATAGACTTCAAAGTGTGCAACAAGGCATCCTTTACCATACTAGAATACCGGTCAAGCCATCCCAGTTCTAATAACAAAGACCCCGGCGCAACTCTCATCACCAAGGACTTTCCCGACACCTGCTTAATCTTCAGTTGGTGATTTTCAATTCCCCCTCAAATCCATTCGCGTCAATTTGTGTCATTCGTGGCGAAAAAACTTTAAACTTTTCACCTTCCACC
>Ga0207752_1000233_pt1 | contig 26297 bp, 22 predicted proteins | sample Pon2CUnioCityCA_6_FD_187272 | JGI IMG/M metagenome (GOLD analysis project Ga0207752, IMG submission 187272) | Marine sediment microbial community from Union City, CA, USA - Pond 2C Sediment 2 (SPAdes) | ecosystem: Environmental > Aquatic > Marine > Intertidal zone > Salt pond sediment ... | reverse complement strand
GGAGAAGACCGGGAAGAAGTATCCCGCCATGTTTTCAGAGGGGGCAACTTTTTTATGCCCAAAATACTCAATCGGTACCGTGATGAATTGGGAGTCAAAGCGCACCCTCAGGAACTGGAGACAACCTCTCTCAGAACAGCCGCTCACCTCGGCTCCTCCTCAGCACAGATAAAACTGGAGAGTATTACCCTATCTGAAGGACAGCTTCAGGCAGAAGTGAATATACAAAATCGAGCGGGCCATAAATTACCCTCCGCCTATCCCTCCCGCAGAGCCTGGATTCATTTTACAGTTCATGACCGGTTCAATACCTTGATCTTTGAATCCGGAAGCATCAATGCGAACGGCTCTATTAAGGGAAACGATAATGACTCTGACCCTGATTTATTTGAACCCCATTACACAGAGATCGGAAAGCCTGATGAGGTACAGATCTACGAAGGCATTCTGGGCGGACCTAAAGGCAAAGTGACGACTGTCCTGCTCACAGCTGTTCAATACTTAAAGGACAACCGGCTCCTGCCCAAAGGATTTGACAAGTCCACGGCAGAGGAAGATATTGAAGTCCAAGGCAAAGCCAGCCATGACCAGAATTTTCAAGGCAGCGGAGACACCATTTTGTATAATGTAAAGGTTCAAGGTTATCAAGGCCCCTTTCACATACAGGCCGAACTCTGGTACCAGCCCATAGCTTACCGCTGGGCCCATAATCTTGCGCAGCAGGAAGCTGACGAGATCAACCGATTCATCTCTTACTTCCAGGCTCTCTCTGACATTTCCGGAATCATTCTGGCACAGGATAAAGCCAATATGGAGCAGGAACCCAATACGTACCGTTAAGGCCCTAAAAATATCAGCGGATGCGGATCACATATTTCCCTTTTCTATGACCTCCGGCTTCCGCCAGCTCATCAAATGCATGACCACATCCTCTTTTACTTCTTCCAGCTCATATGTGTCAGACACGATCACTTCTTTTCCTCTCACAAGACTTATCGTCCTGTTCCATGATCGAATCTGAGCCTCTTCAGGATATGCTTTAGACATATCCAGACTGAAGGAGACACTTTTTTCTCCTGATTTGTACTTCACATTTACAGCCTTATGCTCTTCGCCATTTTTCTGCATAGTTCCGTTAATGGTCGGTAGATTGTGATAGGCGGACTGCATGGTCCATATCTCGTATCTCCGGGAGCTGAATGTCTTGGCCGTATATGTCTCCACCCCCACATCAATGACCGCAGGATATCCGTCAGAGTACACGATAAAATTCCCCACATCATTGTGATTGTGGCTTTCATCATTATGGCCGCCCTTGCAGGCTATATACAGGCCTCGATGAGAGCTTTCAAAGGACCTTGACCCCATGACCTGGAGGAAGGGAAGCCAGAAGTCTCTCTCTAAGGGCTCCATGGATTCAGCCTCCAACATCTTTTCCAGGGTGAATACAGCAGGAAGCACTCTCCCTAAAACTCCGAAACCCCCTCTTAAAGGATCCTGCCTCCATCCCTGCTTTTCAGCCAGAAAAGCACCGAATCCTTTAAGCTTCTCATCCTTTATTTTCTCACCGTATCGAAAGACCACACTGACATTAGGGCTGACCTTGGCTGCAGCATCTGCAAAATTAATAAAATAGGGATAACTGATATACACACGGCAGATGTATTTCTCCATTTCCTTTATCAACGGATGGTTGAATATGTTGATCCGGCCTTTGGAAGCGCTGTATAGAAGCTCAAGACAATCAAAAAGAGAACCGCCGGCCCTGTTCCAGTATCCAGGCCCTTCATCACAACCCCCGTCTCTGGGATAAGGATTGAGAAAATTATCCAGGCATTGAAGTATCTTATAAACGGACCGGATCCGGAGTTCAGGATCCTGTTCTATTACCAATACAGCCGTCAGCCAGTTGGAGCAGATCCAGGGATTCCAGTTGTTGACCGTACGATCAAATCCCATCAACCAGAAATCATCTCTTTCCAGATTGGGAGTCAGGATCCGGCGCTTTATTTCATGTTCTATTCTTTCTGTAACCAAAGGAGATATCTCATTCAGTTCTTTTCCCGCCAAATAATAGGTCCAGGCCAGGAGCATGCCTGTTTCTGCAGCAAAGAGATCCACCGTGGGCTCTGTAACATCTGGAAGCCCTTCCCCTCTCTTCTGGATACCCACATGCGCAGGAACACCCCAATACGTCTCCTCGTATATGGCCCATACTCTGTTCATGATATCATCCAGAAATCTTCCTTTTCCCTCCAAACATTCACCCAGCACCAGTTCAGCCAGTTTCCGCCGTCTTCCGAAAGACTGACTTTGAAAATGACTCCGGTTCCCTGTTCGGACATACTCCATAAAAACCGATGCCTTCAAACTCTCCCAGTCACAGTTAAGGTTTTCCTCCGCTTTCTTAATACAGGCCTGACGCAGATTCTCCGGGAGTTCATTCCACTCTGTTCTCTCATGAGCCTTGGGAAAGGGGTGCCATTCATTTTGAGAGGTGATCCATTCTTTCAGCTTTTCAGGGTTATACGGCCCGCTCAGCAGATCAAGTTCTTTTCCAGAAGACGCTTCACTGGCCCAGAGATGTCCTCCGATCAACCATAATCCCATGGCAATTATGACAGTTAATATGGAAACACAACTTTTTTGATTCATTTCTTTACTCCCTTTTCTAAGAAACATATCCAAACTATTATTTTTTTTACAGTATAGAGCATATGATTGCAACCAGGAAAAATCAGAGCCTGATCTGAGCTCCTTATCTAAAATTAGGTGTTGTATCCATAAAATGAAACTCATATAATTCCTTCATGAGCTTATGGGGAAAGAAAGTGCCTCAGCAGTTAACCAGTATTATTCATGATATGGGAGATAAAAATGAATAAAAACAAACTAAACCGGAGGGATTTTATTAAAACTTCCTTTGGTGCAGCCCTGGCTGTCAACAGTCTTTCCTTTGAATCGATCTTTCAGAAAAAAAACGTTTTAGACTCAAAAGGGCTTCCTACACGCATACTCGGAAAAACAGGAATCGAGGTTCCTTTGATCGTGATCGGAGGGGGGAGCCGTTTCTGTAATGTAACGGATCCGGAAAAAAGCATGGAGATCCTTACCCATGCCCTTGACAATGGTCTTTACTATTGGGACACCGCCCACAGCTATGTTTATAATGGAGTGGTCGCTGAAAAACGGTATGGTCTGATACTCAAAGACCGCAGGGATGAAGTTTTTCTCTCCACAAAATTCGGAGAACGGACTTATGACGGAGCTATGAGGCAGTTTGAAGAAAGCCTCAAACGCCTTCAAACAGACCATGTGGATCTGCTTCAGATCCATCTGATTGCTTCGTTGGAAGATGTGGATAATATCGGCGCTGAAAACGGAGCGTTAAAAGCTCTTTTAAAACTGAAACAGGAAAAAGCAACCCGGTTTATTGGCTTCTCTGGCCATCTCTCCGCAGATGCCATGGCCGAAGCATCTAGACGCTATGACTTTGACACCATGCTCATCGCGCTCAATCACTACTCGGATGGGAAGGAAAATTTTGAAAAAAAAGCCATTCCCGAAGCTGCCCAAAAAAACATGGGTATCCTGGTCATGAAGGTGATCCGTCCCAAAGAAACAGTCCCTGATATCAATACCGATGATTTGATCCATTACGCCCTTAATCTGGAACATGTCTCAGCAGCCGTCATAGGGACAGACAGTATGGACGTTCTGAAAAAGAACATCCAACTGTTAAAAAATTTCAAGCCAATGAGTGCCCAAAAAATGCAGCAGATGAGCTCCAGTCTCAAACCTTTTTTTGAAAGCAAAAGCCTTGAATGGATGAATCCAAATTATACGGACGGAATCCCTGTTTAAGGGCATGACAAAATGAATGCAACATGGACAGTAAAAGCTCTCTTTGTCCTGCCTGCACTCTTCTTTTTTCTTTGCTGCGGGACGAAAACCCCGGAACCGCTTCCCGAGCTTGTGCGTTATGACTTTGAACACCCATCCGCAGAGGCATGGATGTCCCGTAATCCGGACCACTGGAGGGTCACAGAATATGAGGGCTCTATGGTCTATGAACTCATGTCTCCAGGCGAACAGGGTACGGTCCGGGCGCCTACTTCGTGGTCCCTGCTTCAAGATTTTGATGTCTCTTCATTACAGCTCACAGGCAGGGTCAAATGCAAAACAGTTCCTTCAAACACCTACCGGGATATGTGTGTGTTTTTTCACTTCCAAGATCCCACTCATTTCTATTATGTTCATTTCTCCGCAAGAAGCGATTCCCTGCACAATATTATCGGCCTTGTAAACGGAAAAGACCGGGAGAAAATCAACCTCGAGCCTGAAGGCGGATCTATCTATCGCTTGACTGACGACAACTGGCATGAATTCAAGGTGACCTATGATGCCTCCAGCGGAGAAATAAAGGCCTATATGGATGATATGGAAAATCCCGTTCTCACAGCCAAAGACCGGACCCTCTCCCACGGCCTTGTTGGAGTCGGTTCCTTTGATGATACAGGCTATTTTGATGATATCTGTTTGAGAGGGAAGACAGAATCTCAATGAAGGCCCCCTCCCGGAAAAACGCACTCAAGCGCGGGCTTCCCATGGTGGAAGAACGTGATAGGTCTTCTCTGGATAAGGAAAAGGAATACTTAATACGGGTCAACGCAAAGCCCTATTTCTGGCAGCGCTGGTTCGGTTACTGGAAGCTTTCCGGGCCCGGTTGGATCCAAAGCGCACTCACTCTGGGAGCCGGATCTGCAGGCTCCGCCATTTTTGCCGGTTCTGTTTTTGGATACAAGCTGCTCTGGGTCCAGCCTGTGGCTATGTTTCTGGGAGTCATGATGTTTTCAGCTATCGGGCACCAGCTTCTCAACACACAGGCAAGACCCTATGACGTGTTCTGGAAAAGGCTCCATCCCGGTCTAGCGATCCTCTGGGGAATCAATGTCTTCCTGGCTTCTGTGGTGTGGCAGTTCCCTCAATATTCCCTGGGCACGGAAGTCATAAAAGACATGTTCAATGTGTTTGGTGCTTCCATTCCCAAACTCCCCATCGCTCTTTTCATCTTAGTCACGGCTACCGCCATCTGCTGGAATTATGGAAAAGGGAAAAGAAAAAACATCCGGTTGTTTGAGCGCATCCTTAAATACATGCTTATGCTCATGGTCCTGTCCTTCCTTCTTGTGGTGATCAAAACAGGCATCAACTGGAACGCTCTGTTTAAAGGATTTTTCAGTTTTCATATCCCGGCCGATAAAGAAGGATTGACTATTGTCCTCGGCCAGCTTGGAGCTGCCGTGGGAGTGAACATGACATTTCTTTATCCTTACACCATGCTGGCCCGTGGCTGGAGTAAAGAACACAGAGGGCTTAAAAATTTTGATCTGGGCACATCCATGTTTTTACCTTATGTTTTGGCCACAAGCTTTGTCATCATTGCCTGTGCCAATACCCTTCATCTCCAAGGCATCGAAGTCCAGGGCGCGGTGGATGTGGCCCATGCCCTTGAACCCCTGGTAGGCCTTACCTTAGGGCGCCTAATCTTTTCATTCGGTGTTTTCAGTATGTGCCTCACTACGGCTGTCATTGAAATGCTGCTTTGCGGATTCGTTCTGAGCGAGATATTTCATTTCAAATATCACGGTTGGGCTTATAGAGCCAGCACCATGCTGGCCAATATCGGTATTATAGGGGCTTTTTTCAAGATGCCGTTCTGGCTCCCTGTACTCACATCTTCATTTAATCTGGTTATGATGCCTGTTGCCTATATATGCTTTTTCATTCTCCAGAATAAAAAAAGCTACTTGGGAGAGGAGGTCAACCGCGGAATAAAAGGAACGATATGGAATGCCCTGCTCATTGCAGCCATTCTGGTGGTAGCTGCCGGGGCCGCCGTAAAAATCATTTCACTCTTCTAGCAGATGAATTATTAAAATAAATGGTTACATTGAGTGGACTCATATCGTATATATTAGTGAGACCCCTTTAAAATGAAGACAAAAATATATGAGGGAGAAAAAATAAAACCACTTATCTTGTGTGTGCTAATTGTTGTTCTTTGTATGGGAACAAACATGGGGACAGCGGGGACGCCCTCTCTTAAAATCATTCTGTCTGATTCTCTGGAGCTCGGGAATGAGTCATATCTGTTTTCCTCTATTTCCTCTGTGTGTGAGGATAAATCCGGTAACTTCTATGTTCTTGATCCCATGGAAAGAAAAGCCTTGCTGTTTGATCCGAAAGGAAACCTCATCCTCTCTTTCGGACAGAAAGGGCAGGGTCCCGGAGACTTTCAATCACCAGGACGCATCATTGTAACCGAACAGGGCCAACTCGCTGTGTGTGAAGATATGTATAATATCTCTTTTCACAGAACAGACGGAACTTTCGTCAAACGCATCCATTTATCCAACCGCCTTTCACTGGGATATATCGGAGAAAGCCTTTTTTATGCCTGGTCATGGGAACCCGAAAACCAGCAGCAGGTGACTGTTGATCCAAACAATAAAATAGTCAAAAAGTATTATTCGGTACCCAAAAATTCCTTTTCCGTCTCTGCCCCTGATGAGAGCGGCCGCATGGTCATGTTCAATTACAGCCCTGACATCTATGCTCCTGAGCTTCTTTTTGCTCATAATGCATCAACGAGTGCTGTAGCCAAAAGCACTGTGTATGAAATCATTCTGCTGGACTCCAAAGGAAAGGAAACAAAGCATCTTAAAAGAGATATCCAACCTGAAAAAATAAGCCGGATGGAAAAAAATTATTTAAAAAAAGAAATAAAAGACTATGCAGATCAGCGGGGTTGGCCTCCAAAAATTACAGATGCCTTATATGACCTGATTCCCAGGAATAAAGCCTTTTTTAATCATATCTGTCTCTCCGATAAATATACCTTTGTGTTCCGCATCCCTGAAGATATTTCAGAGGAAAAAACCGCCATTCCCGTAGATATTTTTTCTTTGAACGGGGATTTCCTGGGAACAGCAGCGCTTCCCTCACAAGCCGAACATATCTCAAAAAACCATATGTATTTTATCGAAACGGACGAGGAAGGCAATGTGTATCTATCCGTAAGATCTTATAAAATCCGATTCGATAATCCTGAATAAAAGAGTCTTCTTGACATACCCATACGCCTTATTTTAGTATCTCTCTATCAGGCTGTAAGAAATTGAACCATATTTCAAAGAGTAAACCCCACATTTTTAAATTTACACCCATAACAACAAGGAGTCAACTATAAAGAATTATGAGATGGATTAAAGGTGATCTGCTTAGTCAGGAGAGCATGAATAGTCCGGATCAGTTTATGGATTACAGCCAACATAGCCATACGGAATGGTTTGCCTTCAGACCTTTTTTTAAGGAAATATTCTGTGAAAACATGATTTCTTTTTATCACAGAGAGGGCCATGATATAGAGAACTCTTCTAAGGCATTTATTACCTCGTTTGGATATTCCCCCTCTGATTTTAGACTGGCCGGATTCGTAGACAGATGGATCAACCCCAGCATAGGCTATGAGTTTTTTATATGAGGAGAAATGTTTATTTTCTATTTCAGCAAGGAAGTGAGAAGCCGTGACATCGCTGATGCCGGTGATGGATTTGAGGATATGCATTTGAGCAGGGGCTTTTTGCTGACAGGATTGGATGAGGAGCTTAGAAGTTTTTTTCAGTTGGTCTTGGAGTGTGAGGAGGAGGGTGATTTTGGTTTTGAGGATATTTTCATAGATGGGAGAAGAGAGACCGATGGAGCCCTCAGCAGCGGAGATGAGCGTATGAGGGGAAGCGGAAGGCTTTCTTCCTTTTTGTGGGGAGAAAACTTTTTGGATCTGAAGGGCAGTAGCGTTTAGGATGGCATCTTTAGAAGGGAAGGCCATTAGGAGCTTGAGAGAGGAGGCGGTGAAGGGATTGATGAGAGGAAGGATCTCGGGAAAAAGGATGTTTAGAAGTCTTTTAATTTCATTTTTCAGTGCAGTGATATTGCTGGAGATTCTTTCGCGTTCTCTTGCCAGAGCTCTGAGTTGGAGAAGGGGGAACTGTTGTTGAGTGAGGGTGTGAGATTTATCTTTGAGGAACTCAGCGATAGTGAAGGAATCGCGTTTGTCGGTTTTAGTTTTTCTGAGGGAGAGCTTAGCGAAGTTGAAAATGAGGATGGGGTTGATGAGAGTGCAGTTAAAGTTTTGGGCATGGAGAAACGAGAGAAGATTGAGATGGTAAGAACTAGAGGACTCCATGCCGATAAGGAGGTTATCCCTATTGGGGCAATGAGAGGAAAGAGAGGAGATGAAGTTTTGGAATCCATCAGAAGACATTGCGAAAGACAAGGAGAAGAGGTTCTCTCCTTGGTGATCAACCAGAGTGGCATGGAAAGAAGATTTCGAGATATCCACACCACAAAAAAATCTAAACATTATGGCACCTCCAGGTGTATAATTTTATATGAGGCAGAGAGAGCCTCCCGATCCATCCTCCATAGTGACAAGGGTTCAGAGACCCAATCAACCGATGAGGATACAGGGAGGCAGGTAACAGACTCCTTTAAGGATTCTAGGACCCAGGAATTATGCAGTTCTCCTGCCTCATTTTTTTATCATACCAAGTATACAGGTCTTATTTTTAACAAAATTTTATGTAGGAGGAATGTATGATAAAAAACAAAAAATCTCTGCGCATGGTCTTTGTTTTTCTTTTACTTGTCTTTTTAATCCCCTCTTTAGGGGCTCAGGATGAGATCACCACTCCTGAGGAATTTTTCGGATTCAAGATGGGGGCTGACCGGAAAATGGCCCGCTGGGATAAAATCGTCGAGTACTTCACGCTTCTTGAAAAAAAGAGCCAGAAAATAAAAGTCGTGAACATGGGTCCATCCACTATGGGAAACCCATTTCTCCTGGTGATTATTTCTTCCCCTGATAATCTGGCAAATCTGGATCGCCTACAAGAAATAAACGCCATCATCAGCGATCCGAGAGGCACTTCAGAACAGGAAATTAAAAAACTTGTACCCGAAGGAAAAGCCGTCATTTCTCAGTCCATGAGCCTGCATGCCACTGAAATAGGGCCTACTCAGATGACACCTGAACTGGCCTATGACCTGCTGAGCAGAAGCGATGAAGAAACCCAGAGGATCCTGGATAATGTTCTGTACTTTATGTTCCCTTGTTTCAACCCTGACGGTGAAATCATGGTCACAGACTGGTACAGGAAATATGTGGGAACCGAGTATGAGGGAACAGGTTTGCCCTGGCTTTACCATAAATACGCAGGTCATGACAACAACAGAGACGGAGACTATCTGAATCTGGTCGAATCAAAATACGCTGCCAAAATCCTTTACAGAGACTGGATACCTCAGGCATATATCGACCATCACCAAATGGGAAGCACCGGCGCCCGGCTTTATGTGCCGCCTTACTGCGATCCCATCCGTCCTTATGCAGACCCTCTTATATGGCGTGAGATGAGCTGGTACGGCGCTCACATCGCTTACAAACTGGAAGAAAACAACAAGACCGGCATCATCAACGATGCCATGTTCCCGGGATGGGGTCATTTCGGATGGCACTGGATCACTCCGTTTCACAACATAGCCGGTATGCTGACCGAATCAGCCAGCACCAGGCTCGCTACCCCGCTTTTTATCCATCCCGATCAGCTTCAAGGAGGCGCACGGCAGTTTCCTGAATATGAGGCTCAGAGTAATTTTCCCCATCCATGGGAAGGCGGCTGGTGGACCCTGCGTGATATTGTGGAACAGACCAAAATTTCAGCCTGGGCTCTTTTGGATATCGCCGCCCGGCATAAAGAAACCGTCCTATGGAACACCTATCTCAAAGCCAAACGACAGACCGAAAGGGGCGCCAAAGGCAGCCCCTGTGCCTATGTGATTCCCAGAATCCAGCACGATTATCTTACGGCTGTCAAAATGGTGAACACACTGCTCCTCTCAGGTGTTGAAATAAAAGCAGCCAAAAGCCAGTTCACAGTAAACGGAGTCATCTATCCCGAAGGATCCTTCCTCGTCTCTCTGGCACAGCCAAAAATGGGGCTCATTAGAAATCTCATCGGACGCACTTTCTATGCTGATAACGACTGGACCAGAGATGACGACGGTTCCCCGCTCCGCCCTTATGACCTGGCCACTCACACAATGAATGAATTCATGGGGGTTCGTGTTGACCCTATAAATGAACCTGCCGACGGAGACTTTCAAATCATCAAAGAAAAATATACTGTCAAAGGAGAGGTCGGTTCCGACAGCAAGATGTACGTACTGGACGGAAGGTTGAACAACAGTTACTGGGCTGTCAATCTGCTTCTCAATAAAGGAGCTCATGTTATAAGAGCAGATAAAAAGACCTCTGAACTCAAGGCGGGAGATTTTATTGTCACAGAAGGCTCGAAAACACTGCTTCAGGATGTGGCTGACCTCACCGGAGTCGATTTTATTTCCTATAGCGGCGATGTGACCCAGTGGGCCCATGAGCTCAAACGCATGCGGACAGGTATGTACCAGCGTTACTTCGGAGGAAACATGGATGAGGGTTGGACCCGGCTGGTTCTCGAAAACTTTGCCTTCCCCTATACCAGCGTCAAAGACAATGAAATAAAAAAGGGCAACCTTAACAAAAATTATGACGTGTTTGTCTTCCCTAATGATTCAGCGGCTGTAATTAAAGGAGAACTTCCTGAAAGATACCGCCGCTATATGGGGCAGAGTCCTCAGGAATACAGAAGCGGCATAGGAAAAGAAGGAGCGGAAGAGATAAAATCGTTTGTCAAAAACGGAGGAGTCCTGGTCACATTCGGGGATGCCTGCGTTTTTGCCATTGAGGAATTTGCTCTGAATGTCAGAGATGTGGTTGACCGTATGGATCCAAAAGAGTTTTTCTGTCCGGGTTCAACGCTCAAAGCCATTTTTGATAATCAACATCCACTTGGTTACGGGATGCCTGCCGAAGGATTGGTTCTTTTCCGTTCAAATCCTGCCTTTGAGATCACTTCAGGTGACCATAATGAGGATTATGAGGTCATTGTCCGTTATAAGGATAGGGACCTCCTTCAAAGCGGATGGCTCATAGGAGAAGAATACCTTTCTAAGAAAGCAGGTATGATTTCAGTCCAATACGGTAAAGGCCAGATCGTCCTCATAGGATTCGGATCTCAAAACAGATGCCAGACAGACGGGACTTTCAAGCTTCTTTTCAATACCATTCTTCGCTGATAAAAGAAAAGGGAGGAATAAAAATGAACAAAAGAAATCTTTTCGTTTTTCTCATGGCAGCGGTGCTGGTTCTCTATTCAGCCTTACCAGCACAAGAATCAGGTGAGAAACCCATCAAAACACAAGAACTTTCCAAAACCCATCATACGGTAAAGATCGGAGAACAAGACATCTCCTATACAGCCACAGCAGGGGAACTCACTGTCAACAAGCCTGATGAAAAACCAGGGGCTAAAATATTTTTTACCGCGTATACAAGAGACGATGTGAAGGATCTGTCCCAGCGTCCCATTACCTTTGCCTACAACGGCGGTCCTGGTTCCTCCTCTATATGGCTTCACATGGGATGCTTAGGTCCCAGAAGAATCCGCATGACAGAAGAGGGTTTTTCAGTAAAACCCCCTTTCGGACTTGAGGATAACGAGTATTCGCTTCTCGATATCACTGACCTTGTCCTCATCGATCCTGTATCAACCGGATACAGCCGGCCTCTGCCCGGAGAGGAAAAAAGCCAGTTCCACGGAGTTTATGAAGACCTTGCCTCTGTAGGTGAGTTCATCCGGCTGTATATCACTCAATTTGAACGCTGGTCGTCTCCCAAGTTTTTACTCGGGGAAAGCTACGGTACTTTTCGTTCTGCAGGGCTTTCCGGTTTTCTCCAGGGACGCCAGTACGGGATGTATCTCAACGGCATCATTCTTGTATCCTCAGTTCTGGATTTCACCACTATCGGGTTCAGCAAAGGAAACAACACTCCTTATGTGCTTTTTCTTCCCCACTATACAGCAACAGCCTGGTACCACAAAAAACTGTCTCCGGAACTGCAAAACAGAGATTTGCCCCAACTTCTGGATGAGGTTGAGGAGTTTGCGCTCAACGATTATTCAGTAGCTCTTTTAAAAGGAAACCGCCTGTCTGAGTCAGAAGAAGCGGACATCGTAAAAAAGCTTTCCCTGTACACGGGTCTTTCGGAGGAATATATTTCTCAGGCCAACCTGCGCATCCGTCATGACCGGTTCGTTAAAGAACTGCTCAGAGACGAGTTTAAAACCGTGGGCCGTCTGGACAGCCGTTTCACCGGAAAAGACGAAGATGCGGCCGGTGAAAATTATGAATTCGATCCTTCCAGCGCGGCTATAATGGGTGCTTTTTCAACCATGTTTAACCACTATGTTCGTGCGGAACTCAACTACCCCAAAGAAATGCGATACAACATCTACGGCAATGTCTATCCCTGGAATTTTTCTCAGACTTTAGGCACCAGAAGAACCATTGAAGCCGTCCCTTATATGGCAGAGACACTGCGCAGGGCTATGAGCGAGAACGAGAATCTCCAGGTGTTTGTGGCAAACGGCTATTATGACGGGGCCACTCCCTATTTTGGAACCGAATACACCTTTTCTCAAATGGGACTGAACGATGAGTTTAAAGACAGGGTGCATATGGGCTATTATGAGGCAGGACACATGATGTACATCCGCAAACCCTCGCTGGCCAAGCTGAAAAAGGATCTCGCTGAATTCATCCGCTCTGCCTCAGGAAAATAAAAGAGCGGATTTTTATTAAAATTAAAAATAATAACGAAACCTGAGTTCCAGGCGGAAGTTGTTTTGCTTCTCTCCGAATTCTGTGCCCCTATCCCCCACCAGAAACATAGCCCTGGCCCGAAGTTCAAGGTCTGTGACCGGAGCATAGAGCAGTTCCGGAACAAGAGAAAAACTGCCGTCCCCCAGGTTGCAGATACTGGTAAGAGAAGGATCGAAATAGACGATATTGAAAGGTTCTTTCTGATGGATGCGCAGATAGAGATAATTTTTCGCTGGAGAAAAAGCGCGGAATTCCGTTAAAGATGATGCCAGATCGAGGTCATCCTCAATTCCCGATTCCAGAAACATGTCATATCCGCTGTCTATCAACCGGCAGTAATGTTCCATCTCCTTCTGTGTGTAACCTCTTCCATTGCGGTAATATTCCAGAAAAAAAGTTGTGTTGCTTTTCGTGAGATATCTGATACCCAGAAGATAACTGCAGTCGTCTTCCTTTTTCTGATCTGAAACTCCCTCCTCATCAACCATTCTTTTGGAATATTCTGTCCAATACGCCCATTCGCCGTGTATTTCCATGTTCGAGGTAATGTTGCGGGAAAAATCAATCCCGTACTGCGGGGAAATTCCCGGTCCGGCCAGAAACATCAGGTCAATATCTGTATCAAACAGCAGAGAATACAGCTTCCCCCCGTAATTCAGAGTATTGTGCCGGCCTAGCTGGCTGTTCAGACCCTCTAAAACAGGAATCAAGACACCGGTCACGGTCAGTGTCCGGAGCTTTCCTGAGAAACTCTTAAGATAATCGACTGAAAGTACTGTGTACCCTTCCAGGGCCAGGTCCGGGTCAAAGGGATTTTTAGGATTATCAATAAACGCAACCGGATTCCAGGCATACCCTTTGCCCCACTTCAGACGTTTTTTTCCAACATCTATATGAAAATGCAGAGAAGGCTTTAGAGAAAGAAACCCTTCATAAAGGTCTGTATCCTGGGACCAGTCCGAATCAGTGTGAATCAGGTCTGCATTAAGAATCATCTGCGCTTTAGCGATCCCCTTTTCATAGCTCAAATCCAGCAGGGCTTTGAAATTGTATTCTAGAGCGCTTTTTTGCTGTTCGCTGTCATAATAATTCAGGAAATAGAATCGGGAATCCCGGTCAAGGAGAGAAAAAACAGGTCTTGCCTCCAGGTATCCACCGAACTGAAAAACTTTTTTTTCTATCTCTGAAAGGTCAAAAGAATAATCTTCCTGAGCATTAACAGGGCGAAAAAACAGAGAACCTATCAGAAGAAAGCATGTTAGGTATTTCACTTGCGCAAAGTTTCCAGATTGGGCATAAAGGTCAATGTAAAGACCTCATCTTTCAATTCCCTTCCTGCGATGCTTGCAAATATCATGACCGACTTATACCCTTCATGGAGCGGGCTGTCTGTCTCCACCACAGAAGGCCGGACAACACCTCCGCCGAAATCCTTGAGCTCTTTGAAATGGATGGTTTTTATCAGCATAAAAGCCTCAGTCAAGCACTCGATCTTATTAGGGAGAATCCGGTCATTATCCACCCATATCCGCAGATGGTCATAGGCCACCGAATTTGTTCTGGCCTTGGCGTGAAGGAGCCATTCCGTTTCCAGGTCTTCTGTCTTTTCCACAAAATACTCCTCAGCATAATCCAAACGGAGAATATCAGCATTATTGAACACGCCTCCCACTACGGACTGCATATTGGTGATTCTTATTGGTTTCCCAACATTAGGAATATACAGCCACATGTTCTCATCCAGCCGCAGAGTACTGCGGCCTTTTTCGCTGTCCGGAGAAAGAAAAAGGGCTGCCACTTTATCTGCCCCCTTCTTCACAGTAAACAAAACAAATTCCTTTCTGCGGCCGTTGGGTTCGATATTGATCAGTTTCCTGTAAGACTCATAGGACTCAGGACTTAAATTTCTATCCAGCTTTTTTAAAATATCATCCCCATCCTCTGCTGACAGAGGCACAACCAACAGAAACACAAGAAAAATCATATAAAATCGATACATCTCCGCACTCCTGAATCTCATTTTATACATGCCTTAAGGCATTGATAGGCTCCATTCGGGAAGCCTTATAAGCCGGCTGCAGAGCTGCCAGAATGGAAACCACAATGACAATACCTGATATCAGAAAAATCTGTCCCGGTTCGAGGCGGGGAGAAAGAACCAGCCCTGTCTGCCGGCCAAAATTAAACGATATCTCCACAGCATTGAGGACATAGGTCGCAGCACTAGTGAACACAATCCCTGCCAAGGTGCCCAAAAGCCCCAGAAAAAATCCTTCTATGAGAAAAAGGTAAAGAACCTTCCCCGGTTTGGTGCCTATAGCAGCCATGGTGCCTATTTCCCTTATCCTTTCAAAAACCGCCATGATCATCACATTCATAATACTGATCAATACAATGGCAATCAGCATAAGCTTTATGAAAAAAGTCATGATTTCTATCATCCTGGATACGTTATAAAAGGGAGACAGATCCTCCCATGTCCGAACATCAAAGACTGGCTTCCCTGCTTCATTTACCTGATCGGAAAGAGCTGTTTCCAGGAGAATGCTCACTCTGTGCAGCTTATCAAAGTCATCCAGCCTAACAGCGACCTCACTGACTTCCATTTGATCCATACGGAGCATCTCCATGGCATCTTCTATATGCATATATCCATCCCTTCCTCCGGGGCCTGTTACGCTTTCAACAACTGCACCTACACGGAATTGTTTTCCATTGACCGAACCATCCCGATTCGTGGCAATGACTACGATGGTATCCCCGACTTTGACATCCATTCCTTTGGCCAGAAGTTCCGGGATGAACATCTCTCCTTTTTTGATGACCTTTGCCCCTTGCTTGACTCTTCCGGAAAGAAGCGGGACCACAGCCTCTTCCTTATCAGGATAAACTCCATTGACTCTGATATTTGTTGTTTCCATGAAATTACTGAACATTCCCGCAAACTTGATTCTGGGAGAATAAGCTTTGATGTCCGGCACTGAATTCATAGCCTTTTCCAATTTCTCCATATTTTTTTGAGAGAGGTTCAATGTCAGGGGAAGACTGTCAATGGAGGCCATATAACCCTGCTTATGAACCTGAATATGACCGAGCATTGAATCTGTTATCTGACCGATCATGAGATTTTTAAAAGCACTTGAGGAAGATACAAAAACCAGCACAAACGTCACACCCACGGCAATAAGTGAAGAAGTCAAAAGAGTCCGCCTCTTATATCTCAACAGGTTTCTCAGCGCTATTTTCACCAGCTTAAACATGGCTACCTCCTTTTCCGGCGGCTTTTCCCGTGATCATGCCGTCTGTAAGGGTATAAATGGTCTCCACTTCGCTTACAATCTTCCGGTCATGGGTGGAAAAAACAAAAGTCACTCCTAACTCATCTTTCATTTTGTGCATGGTATCAATAACTCTGAATGCGGTCTTGCTGTCCAGGTTTGCGGTCGGTTCATCTGCCAGAACCAGACTAGGATTGGTGACCAGAGCCCGGGCAACCGCCACTCTCTGTTTCTGTCCACCTGATATCTGGTCCGGATATTTGTCTTTTTGATCCAGCATGCCGACCGTATCCAGAAGCGTTAAAATCCTATCTTTTCTCTCTGCGGCGGCTACGTTTTGAACCACCAGTAAAGGATATTCCACATTTTCATACACCGTTAACACAGCCATCAGGTTAAAATCCTGAAAAATAAATCCCAGGTTTTTGCCTCTGAATTCAGCCGCTTCTCTCCTGGAAAGGCTGGAAGTCTCTGTGCCGGCTACTGTCAAACTTCCTGATGTAGGCCGGTCCAGGCATCCTATAAGGTTCAAAAGTGTTGTCTTGCCGCTTCCGGAAGGCCCCACAAAAGAGACAAAAGATGACGGCTCCACAGAAAAATTCACAGATTTCAAAGCTTCAACACGCTGTTCGCCAAGAACATAGATTTTGGTCAAATCCTGAGCAGATATCAAACTCATGGTTATCCTCCTCTCCGGAATCCAATTCTGCAGAAAGTCATTTTACTCTATTTTTAAATTAATGAGAATCTTTTATCCCGAAAATATATATATTCAGCTTTTTAGCCACATCCAGTGTCTCAGTGCGTTCGAGTTTATAACCAGCATCATTCATCTCTGCTTCCATCTCCTCGGGGGTGGTACCTTCATCATCGTTCTTGTTCCAAGGAACCCACTCCACAACAGCCAGCTTCCCTCCCGGCTTGAGCGCAGATTTAGCTGTTCGCAGAAGAGATACCGGGTCGTCGAAATGGTGGTAAGAAGATACGATAAAAATCAGATCCAGCTCCCCTCCCGGAAGTTTGGGATCAGTGACTTCTCCTAAAATTATCTCCACATTTTCCAATCCCCACTGCTCACACCTGTTTTCAAGGTGCCTGAGTGCTGCTGCATCTATATCCTCAGCATAGATTTTTCCTGTCTCTCCCACTCTCACTGCCAGCTGTACAACATATCTGCCTCTGCCAGCGCCTATCTCTGCCACGGTCATCCCTTTTGTCACTCCAATTATCTTCAATACCTCTTCAGGAGGCTGAAGGCGGTTAAGCCTGGCCTCGTTTTCATTCTCCGGGTCCAGCACACTCTTCTGCTTTTGAAAGAGATAAGCCCCATTCCCATAAACGCTCAATCCATATACACAGAGGAATACAAGGATTAAGGATATATATCTTCTCTTCTTCATGATTGACACCTTTTCAAATATTCAAAAACCAATCCCTTATACTTGATAACTTATATCTTAAGCCAAAGCTGCCCTTTCGGCAAATGACACCAAAAAAACAGGAACAGGGCCGGCCTTTTTCCCTATTGGATGAGAGACTTGATTTTTTTATTTAAAGCGCTAGAATAAAAAAAAGGGGAAGAGATGAATAAAAGCGCTCGGTCAGTTCTCTTTGTCATTTTGTTTGTATCACTTGTTTTTTGGAGTTATTCAAATTCCTTTCTCTTGGCGGATGAAAACAACGACCTCAACCAGATCCTGGATAAATGCGCCCAATACTGTGAAAAATTATCCCATTCTGCCCTTTATTTTGTATGCACGGAAAAAGTCGAGGAAATGATAAGAAAACCACAGGAAAGTGCCTCTCATTCATTCCGTACTTTTGGAGGAACGACCTATCAGGTGTATGGAGGACTTCACACAGAAAGACACACCTATGTCTATGACTATCAACTGATAAGAAAACAAGGGATTATAAAAGAGAGCCGCATTTTACTCAAAGAAGACGGCAAGAAAAAACATGAAGAAAATGCTCCCTTGAAAACCGAAAGATTCTATTACAAGCATGTGATCTTCGGCCCCACAGGACTGCTCAGCCGTAAGGCTCAGCTCAAACATGCCTTTCAGATCATCAAACACGGAAAATTCAACAAAGAGCAGGTCGTGGTGATAAGAGCCACACCTAAAAATGAAAAAGGGATCAGCCATCTTTATGGTGACGTCTGGATCAGTCGAGATAACTTTCGGATCTTGAAAATCGAATGGAACCAGCAGTCCCTCCAAGACTATGAAAAGATGAAGGAAGTAGCCGAGCAATCCAACGCTGTTCCCAAGACAATCCTTATTTCAGAATACGGATATGAACACAACGGCATCCAGTTCCCCAGCAAATATACAATAAAAGAGATCTATGAATCAAAAATATGGAAAAAAAGACGCAGTAAAAAATCCGAAACCATAGTGACCTACAAAGACTATAAATTTTTTACCGTTGAAGTTGACATCAAATAGAGTCAACCATGAAAGCCTATATTTTTATATTAAGTATTCTTTTATTCCTGCTGTTTTTCTCTGTTCAATTTTCTATAGGATCGAATGTGCCTCAGTCAAAAGAATCTCAGGAAGAACTGCAGCATGAGGTCAAAGTCACTCTGAAACTGATCCAGGTCTATGTCACAGACAAGAAAGGAAATCCAGTCACGGATCTGGGAAAAGATGAGTTCACTCTCTATGATAACGGCAAACTCCAAAAAATCATCGGTTTTGAAAAGCACTTTCTGGCCCTCCCTACCAAAGAAAAAGATATCGCGCTGGATGAAGAAAAAAAGCCCGAACAAGAACAGGACCTTTCCCCTCAGATGAACCGTAAATTCTTTTTTCTTTTTGATGCCATGAGAAACACTCCCATCAGCATAAATAAATCAAAGAAAGCGGCCCTTCATTTTCTGGACACCCAGCTCGATCCCACAGATGAAGTGGCGGTTTTATCATTCAGCGATATAAGGTTTCTGGTCCTCCATCAATACCTGACCTCAGACCATGAAAAAGTCCGCCAGGCGATAAAAAAAATGAAACTGCTCACCAGATTGCCCGGAGGAGTACCGCTCAATCCCAGCAGAGCAGTCCCAATGCCTTCGGGAAAAAAACATCTGTCCTCTCCCCCTTTTTCAGAAAAACAAGCCAAAGCCAATATCTTCACCAAACAGCTGAGGGACCTGGCTAAATCCTTTCGCTCCATACCCGGAAACAAATCAATCATTTACTTTTCAGAAGGATTTTCCAGTTCCATGCTTTATTCCCCGGACCAGACTTTTCGCGAAAAATACCAGGATGCCGGCAAAGAACTGGGTTCCTCCGGCACGGCTGTCTATGCGGTAAACACAGCCGCAGGACAATTCCGTCACATGTTCAACATGAACAAAGGCGACGAGTCCTTGAAAATGATATCAGAGCTTTCCGGGGGAAAATACTTTGAAGACGTGGAGTACTATCAGGAAATCGCCCGGAATATCCATGAAACGACGGGCAATTACTATGTTCTGGGTTATTATATTGATGACAAATGGGACGGCGCCTTCCATGAGATCAGTGTGAAGGTCAGAAGAAAAGACTGTACCGTACGGTCTCAATCAGGGTATTTTAATCCCAAACCGTTTTCAGAACTGTCTGAGTTTGAAAAGAAACTTCATCTTATTGACCTGGCTCTCAATGAACACCCGTATCATCAGATCCCTGTTGAAATCCCCTCTCTGGCTCTGACTTTCCCCGGTGATAAACAAACCACTCTGGTCCTCTTGTCCAGGCTGCCGCTTGATACACTGGGCGAAGTCACCCTAAACCAGATAGAATTGGCCGCATTTGTTATTGATGAGCAGAAAAGCATGATCGACTCCAGAATGGGAGAATTGACCTTACATGATTTGGATAAAGAGAATATCTTTCATTACATTCTCTCGTCTGTGCCGGATGGAAATTATGAAAACTGCGTCGTTATTCGAAACCTGACAACAGGAAAAGCAGCGGTGGCCCGCTCATCCGTAGAGGTCTGCTCCCTACCTGAATCCGGCGTGTTTCTTTACCCCCCATTGCTCCTGGAACCGGGAAAGGAGGCTTTTTATATCCACACTCAAAAAAAAGAAAAAGACGAAAAAACCGAACAATCCCTCTCCATAAGAGATGTCTATCCTTTTCTGGCCTCTTCTGTTTCTCCTGTAATCGGCAGAATAGCAAAAGGGACTTCCAAACTATTTGCTGTTGTGGCGAATTCGGTCCGGGGAATCGAAAATCCGGATATCCGTCTCACAGCTGAAATCATAAACCTCTCCACAAAAGAGCTAATCCTGTTGAACAGCCAGATCATTTCAGTCGAGAATAAAGAGACAGCCGATATTCTTTTACTGAAACTGGAGCTTCCGGAGCTTGATTCAGGAGAATACTTTATTGAGTTCACAGCGCTGGAAAAGAAAACAGGGAAAACCTCCCGTCAAAAAACAGGGGCGTTTCTGATCCTTTAGTACAGACCTGATTCTCATTCACTCATACCGCAGGCTTTGAGACGGATCTGATAAGGCTGTCTTAACAGTCTTGAAGCTCACAGTAAAAAACGCAATGAGGAATAGGAGCAGCGCATTGACGAGAAAGATCTCAGGCCCGAGAGTCATGCGGTATGCAAAGCTCTGCAGCCACTTGTTCATCAGAAAATATCCCAGAGGAACAGCTGCCGCATAAGCAATCAGGACCAGTTTCATAAAATCAACGGAAAGAAGCCAGACGATGTCTCTAACCGATGCTCCCAACACTTTTCGTATTCCGATCTCCTTCACTCTCTGAGATGTGGCATACGTGGTCAGCCCGAACAAGCCAAGGCAGGCAACAAAAACGGTAAAAAAAGTGAATGTGATAAAGATCTTTTCCAGCCGTTTCTCCTGGAAATACTGAAGATTAAAACTTTCATCAAGAAAGAAAACCTCCATGGGATAGCCTGAAAAAAACTCATTCCAAACCTCTTTCGCATGTTTGATCGCTGCCCCATACCCGCCATTCTGGACCCGGAGCATGAAATAACTGTTAGAAGAACGGTAACCGAACATCATGGGCTGAATTTTTTCCTGAAGGCCATGATGGTGATAATCATCGATCACTCCGATAACCACTCCATCCGGCTTTCCGGATCCAGGAGAAGAGAATCCCTTTCCTATGGATTCCGCGGGTGAGTTCCATCCTGCTGCTTTAACAGCCGCCTGATTGATAACAACACCTCTTGCGGCATCTGTCGGAAAAGAGGGATCAAAAGACCGTCCTGATAGGATCTTCAGCTCCAGGATTTTATCGAAGTCATAATCCGCAGGAATGTATTCAAGGTCAAGGCTTTTTCCTTCAGGCCAGCCTTCGGGAAAAGATATCTGGCCCCGCCAGCCGTTCCGGCCGGGAACCGCACCCATAGAAGAGACCTGTTTGACAGCCGCATTATCAGCCAAGGAGTCCATAAGTACAGTATGGCGTCTTGAGAGAACGTCTCCCGGTGCGTGCCGGGCATCCATGACCATCACCTGCTCGGATTCAAAACCAAGAGCCTGATTCTGCATGTACCGGAGCTGCCTCATAACCACAAAGGTCCCGATGATCAAAATACTGGAGATCAGAAACTGCGTTACAACAAGCCCCTGACGCAGCCTGACTCCTTTTCTGTTCAAAGAAAAACGGCCGCGGAGTACAGCGATAGGGCGAAAGGCTGATAATGAAAGGGCCGGGTAGATACCGGCAAGAACACTCATGGCAAAAAGAAGCCCTACCATGACCAACACGGTCTCAAGTGTGAACAACTGGGCTGTTGTGTATTTTTTAGCCGTGAGATTGTTGAAAAGAGGAAGCATCAAAACCGCAATATCCACGGCAATGAAAACAGCTAAAAAGCATGTCATAAACGATTCACCGAGAAACTGCCGGATGAGCATCGATCTGCTGGAGCCGACCACCTTTCGCACACCGACCTCTTTGGCCCGGCTCAGAGATCGGGCGGTCGCCATATTGATGAAATTGGCAGCAGCTATGATCAAAAGAAAAATCCCCACACAAATGAGCAGATAGACATAGGCAATATTGCTCTTAGGTCCCAGCCAGTTACCTGAATCAGTATAGAGGTAAATCCGTTCCAGAGGCTCTAAGCCCAACTGGTAGTTAGCCCCCCACTGGTCAAGGATCTCTCCGGCATGTTCTCGGGGCAAGTCCTTTATTTTGGCAGCGAACTGCTGTGCATCCACACCCTCGTGAAGAAGAACATAATTGATAACATTCAAATCGAGCCATCCACCTGTCATCTCCTCATCAAATCCCTTTCCCCACATTGATTGAAGCGTTTTGAATGAGAGAAGAGCATCGAAACGGATATGGGACTGCCTGGGTACCTGAACCACGCCACTAACCTTGAAAGAATAAGAATCTCCCAAAATGACGGTTTGGCCCAAAGCCTGAGAATCTCCAAAAAGGATGCCTGCCAATCGGTCGGAAAGTACAATGGAGTAGGGATCAGTAAGAGCCTGGTCCCGGCTCCCTTCAAGCAGAGGGAAATCAAACACTCTGAAAAAATCAGCATCAGCGTACTTCATGTCCTCAAAAAGATACTGTTCATTCATTTTTATGGGGAAAGTGGGATAGCTCCTCATGTATACCACGGCCTCCACCTCAGGATATTCCTCAAGGAGGATATTTCCGTAGGGCCACCCCACAGTGCTGCTTCCAAGACGGTATATCCGGTCACTTTTTGTATGAAACCGGTCATAGGAAAGCTCTTCCCGAATAAAAACAGATATTAAAAGGCAGGCTGCAAGTCCCAGAGCCAGTCCCCCGATATTGATGGCTGCGAATCCCTTTTGGCGTCTGAAAATACGGAGGACTATCTTAAATATATTCTTTATCATTTATGCACTCCGACACTTTTTATGACTCTAATTGATGCAAATATTATGCCAATTTGGATATCGGATAGAACAAGAGGTCAAAAAGCTTTTCTTCTTTTGAAATATGTCCGTTTCTGTTACACCCGGTGTTCGCCTTCGGACATAAACTCTTTCAACACTTCACCCCTTGCACGGATTTGAGTCCGTGCTTCAGGGAATCAGATTAAGATGACAGAAAAAAAGATTTAAGGATCTAAAACTTATTTCTTCCCGGCCTTGGGAAGCATAAAGATCAGTACGTACAGGGCTCCCACTCCGACCAGAATATAGACTATCCTTGAAAGGATAGACATAGCTCCAAAGATAGCAGCTACCAGATCGAAACTAAAAATTCCAACCAGCAGCCAATTTAAGCCGCCAATAATAATGAGGATCAAGCAAATCCAATCCAAGACACTGAGTTTACCCATTTCTTCCTCCATCAAAATTTTTAATTAATATAATGGCGCTTATCTTTTCCCTATTTTGTTTGTATATCAATTAAAATAATGAAAGTCAATGAAAAAAATCAACATTATGAGTCTCAAACTCGCCTATAATAAGTCGGCTGTTCCCCAGTTTTAACCAGCGGTTTTTGATAACTCTTATTTCATGTTCTTTAAGGAATCTTTCCAGCCCCCCCTGTTTTAAAAATTGCTGTCCGTTCCTGAAGTGTTCCTTGCCTGCCATTCTTTCAATAAAGTAAGTTACTATCCTCCCCAGTCTGGATGCAAGATCCATTGGGATTTCATAATCTATGATAAGCAATTTTCCATTCTTTTTGAGCACTCTTTTAACTTCCACCATCATACTCCTCCGAACAGGTAACAATTTTTCATGAAGAGCATATGAAATGACCACTGACTGGAATTTATGGTCTTTAAAAGGAAGGCGTGCTCCATCCCCACAAATAAAAGATGCATGGGGCGCCCTGGATTTTGCATAGTCCAGTACGTTTCTGTCTATATCAATGCCAAAAGCTTCCCCTCTTTGGACAAATCTACACTGAGCTCCTGTTCCGCAGCAAAGGTCAAGGACTGGAAAGAAGCAAGATCTGTTTATATAATCCGCTGCACACTTTCTTGTTCTTTTAAGGGCTGTTCCCAAAAATATATCATACAACCATCCATCTAAATAATTCTTTTTGATTTTATTTCTAACCATATGCATTGATTTATTATACAATAATCTCTTTTAAAATAATTTTCCTTTTATTTCACTATTAATATTGTATATAATATGAGAAATTTTCAATTGCGATATGATTAATGAAAGCCATAATATTATGTGCAGGGAGAGGAATAAGACTTCTTCCGTATACACAAGAGATCCCTAAGTGTCTTCTTAAATTCAGCGCAAAAAGCATCCTGGAATACGCTATTGAAAACTTTAAAAAAGTCGGAATAGAAAAAATCCTGCTTGTCACTGGATTTAAAGAAGAGCGGATCAAAGAGCTTATTAAAGAACGCGGCTATTCCCACATAAGTTATGTCACCAATCATGATTATTTGAGAACAAACACAGCCTTCTCTCTTAATCTTGCCCTCAGACAGATGGATGATGATTTCATTCTCATTAACGGAGATGTGATCTTTGACCTGACTATCCTGACCGACGTCCTTAACCATCCTAAAAAAAATTGTGTGGTCGTGGATAAAAGCATCGATCTGGACGAAGAAGAAGTCAAAGTCATCACACAGGACGGGATTATATCCAGAATAGGAAAGGACCTAAATCCAGACAAATGTATGGGAGAAGCCATAGGCATCAACAAACTATCCCGCAGTACCATCCTTCCCTTGGTTAACGAATTCAATTCTCTAGAGAAAAATGGAGAGCTCAACCATTTTTTTGAAAAGGGATTTGACCTTCTGGCACATAAATCCTGCCCGTTTGGATTTCTCCTGACTGATAAACCCTGGGCAGAAATTGATACTCAGGACGATTTCAATTACGCAAAAAATGAAATACATACAAAACTATACGACAAAAACTGAATACCAGAAAGCGGTTAAAAAAGACGAACATCCCTTAATCTCCCAATATATCAAGGTCAATGCCTGGATAAACCGGCCTCTGGCCTGGCTCCTTGTCAAGGCACTAAAATCGACAAATATCACTCCGAATCAAGTCTCTGTAGCCTCTTTTTTGATTGGAACAGCAGGAGCTGTCTGCTTTTCTACTGGAAGGCTTTCCTGGTTTATAGCAGCCGGTATTCTGACCCAACTCTCTTCAATTGTGGACTGTGCTGACGGAATGCTGGCCCGTGCCAAAAACCTAGGGACAGAATACGGCAAATATCTGGATGTCTTTTTGGATCGGATATTAGAGTTTCTTTTGTTTACCTCTATAGGATTAGGAGCGTACCGCGCCTCCGGCCAGAACAGATGGCTCATTCTCGCCTTTCTGGCATCTGCCGTTTACTTTTTACACGTCTCTCTGTATTACATAACCATCCACTATTTTCAAAATAAAACCAGAGGAGATGTCAGTGAGGCAAGAGCGCTTCTGCTTTTCCTTATAATGGTCTTCGCCGTCATAAACGAGCTTGATATTGCGATCTGGACTTTATTGGCAGTCAGCTCCCTTATTAATCTTTATATAGTCATTGACTTTCTTCTGTCTCAGAGTAAAAAGACCACTTTTTCATAAAACTTCCCAAACGGTTCCAAAACGCTCAACAAATAAATTCCAAACATCAGCTTTCAGCTTTTTCTTTTTTTAAATCAGATTTAAGGTTTTGGCAGGAAGCCAAGTATGGCCATTGCAAAATACAGATATACAATTATAAGAAGGATCCCTTCTGCCCTCCCTACCTTATGTCCTGTAGAGAAGAAGAGCTGAAGGATTATGGAAGAAAAGATAAAAAAGGGGAGAATGAATGTTTGAACCTGGGATGATAGTGGAACCGGATGGATTATCGCGGACACTCCCAATATAAAAAGACAAGTAAAAATATTGGTCCCATAAACATCGCCAAGCGTAATGTCTGTTTTCTTCTTTAAAGCGGACAAAATACCGATGGATGTTTCTGGTATAGAAGCCCCGATTCCTATTAAAACAAGGCCCATTACAAGTTTAGGAATGTGCGCTATGACTGCCAGTTTCAGACCACTTCGCAGTACTGCTTCAGCACTGGTCAGCATAATGAAGGTAACAATGATGAGAATGAATATTTCTTTCCATTTTATTAACTTTTTTCCGGTGATGGCTGATACCTTTTTCCTTTCTTTTCTTTCCTTTGTATAAACTGAGTAAATATATGGAAAATAAAGAACCACAAGGATGAGACCCTCCCATCTTGATATCCCATCTGGTAC
>Ga0207752_1000232_pt1 | contig 26401 bp, 34 predicted proteins | sample Pon2CUnioCityCA_6_FD_187272 | JGI IMG/M metagenome (GOLD analysis project Ga0207752, IMG submission 187272) | Marine sediment microbial community from Union City, CA, USA - Pond 2C Sediment 2 (SPAdes) | ecosystem: Environmental > Aquatic > Marine > Intertidal zone > Salt pond sediment ... | reverse complement strand
GGCGCGCATGACTAAATCCAACCCCTTCATCATCAAGCACTTTATAACCAAAACCATCAGGACCACGATGATATTGTATTGCCGCCATATTAACTAAAAGCTGCGGATCAATTTTGTTACCTGGATTACTGTGAAAAATACCGGCTATGCCACACATAAAAAACTATAAACCTCAAAATAATTATTAAACAACTTCAAAATACCAAATCAGTAGCGCAATTGTGCTGAAAATTAAAAACGGACCAGGCTGGACATCAATGCCATACGCGCAAATACGGCACCACGGGCCTGCGCGAAGTACCAGTTATGTTCCGTGTCATCCAGGTCAGTTGAAAGTTCTTCACCCCGAGCCAGCGGATGAAGAATAATCGAACCTTTTTTCAATGATGAAGATTGACTAAGCTTGTATTCAACACCATATTCTTCATAGGTATTCCCAACCCAGGCAATGGCGTTGATGTATGTGATGTCAAAGGCAGGCAACTCTTTATCTAAATCATGAGAGACGCGTATCTTTAGCCCTTCGGCTTCAAGTTCTTCACGCTGCCCGTCATTAAATGACTCAGGTGAGTTACTTATAATAACAACTTCATTTATCGCCTGACTAATGCGGGATAAAAATACTAACAAGCTACGTACAGTACGCATTCGGCTTGGGTTACCGATGATACCGATTGTGACTTTTTTATCTGCGCTGACTTCATCCATCATTAATTCAGGACGCCACTTAAAAATGGCATACATATCAGCTAACGCCTGGGTAGGATGTTCATCGGTACCATTACCCGCATTTATAATGGGTATGCGAAGCACCTCGAGCATTTCGTAAATAGCGGTTTCATTAGAATCACGTAATACCACGACATCACCATAGTGATTCATCATTTCGCCGACATCTTTCAATGATTCACCCTTGGCAATACCGGTGGTTGAAGGATCAGTGATCGAAATAATGTCACCACCGAGGCGATGCCAGACGCTTTCAAAAGAAAGGCGCGTACGCGTACTCGGCTCATAGAAAGCACTGATAAGAATTTTTCCCGTTAAGGGAAACTGGCCAAAGCTTTGTTGCGTTTCAAATTTGGCAGCTAAGCGACAAAGTTGAATCAGTTGTTCACGACTAAATTGCCTGGCCGAAATGACCGAGTGATTAGCCAGTTCAGCAGTTGAAGCAAAATCTTCATCGATTTTTTCCATTAGCGCTAAAGGAAGTTCAATACCTTCAGTCCAGTTTTCTGCCTCAATCGGTTCTTCGAGTTTTGGGTGTACTTTTTTTACCATAACTGACCTTTTTTCCAGTCTTTAATCCACATAATAATAAGTAAAACAGGCGCTGCAATAGTAATTACCAGACCTAGCGTTACTATGATTTTAAGAAACAATGATGAAGCAATCATGACCTTGTCTCCTTAACTTCATTTAATCTTTCCCATGCAAAATCATCCGGCACCAGCCAAATGCTGAGTAACACGATTGACATCGAGACAATAGCTGACACCAATGCCGCCACGTAGAAACCAATACCAAAAAATGCCCATATGCCGGACAAGGTTCCTAGTAACATTGCAAGAAACGCACCGGTTGCATTAGCTTTTTTCAGGTATAAACCTGCAGCTATTGGCCATATAGTGCTGGCTACAAACGCACCAAGATATTGCAATAAGCTGCCAAGTGTCGCGATACGGGGCAAACATACTAACCAGGTAATGCCCCCTAAAAGGACGATAATCATTTTTGCGATACGACGCAGTTGTTCATCACTTGCATCAGGATTGATATGTCCACGGTAAATATCCTGGAGAATCAGGTCGCTGGTTGCGGCAAGCAATGAATCCAGACTGGATGCCAGGGAAGAGAAAACCACAATAAAAACAATTACCGCACCGGTAAAACCAAGCAACTTGGCCGAGACCATCGGACCAACCATATCTGCAGCTGGAACATTAAGACCAAGCGATGAAACCGAAAGCGCGATAAAGCCCGCCACAATCGGTATTGGTGCCCAGATAATCCCGGCCAGTAAATATGCCTTGCTGCCGACACCTTCACGGAAAGCAAAGGCACGAGACCACCAGACATTCGAATGAAAAATCTCACCAATACCAAACAACAAGTTATTAAACAGAAACATAATAGCCGCGGGCATTAACAGGTTCAGTAATTCCGGACGTTCAGCTAAAACATCCTGGTGCATTTTCTCAAAACCAATTTCACTGATAGTCAGAACAGCAAGAATAATCACACCGAGCAGTATAAGTATGGTCTGTATAAAGTCAGTTCCGATTACTGCACGTAAACCACCGAGTAAAGTATAGGTTACACATATAACAAGAATAACTGTCATACCATACTGGTAATCTATCCCGGTTAAAGCATGTATTAACACACCACCGGCCATGCCCATACTGATTAACCAGCCGATGGCATAACACATAGAAATTAAAAGAAATAAACGCCAGGTCCAGACACCATAACGAAGACGAATAAAATCACCACTGGTATAACCGTGAGGAACCAGGCTGCGTATACGTTTTACCAATGGGGCAAATAAAATCAACCCAATACAACCCAGTGAATAACCCAGCATTCCCCAGATACCGAGCTGCAATGCAAACTGCGGTGCAACAAGCGTGGTATTGCTGGTGACCCAGGTCGCCATCGCCGTTGCTGTGCCCAATGCCATACCCACATTACGACCGGCAAGCATAAAGTCATCCAGCTGTTTTGCCTTACGCCCCCAGAACCAACCTAGAAATATCCAGATAACACTGAATATAGTCAGGATTATCCAGCCCGTGTTGGCATCAAGTACTGTGGAGTTAACGTTATTCATTCTGCCGCCACTTCCTTAATTTCCTTAACTGCCTCTGTTGTTGTCATAACACGCGCATAGCGATCACGTATGGTTTCAATCGTCGCGTTATGTAATTGAGGCGTTACTGTTGCACAGGCATCATTAATCAAGGTGGTATAAAAACCGCGGTCGCAGGCATCGCGTACCGTGGTGGAAACACATTCATTTGTATAAACGCCACAAATAAACAACCCGGTGATGCCCATGTTTCTTAGGATATATTCAATATTGGTCGCGTTAAAAACGCCACTTGCCGTTTTATTAATAACCAGTTCATCGTGTTTGGGGGCAACTTCAACCAGGAACTCGGATTCTTTGGAACCTGGAGGTGCATGCAAATTTAGGCGCTTATGCCCGGCACTTCTTTCGCGGCCATCCTTAGTCATGGACATAATACGGGTGTGAATGACTTCCATACCAAGGTCACGAAATTTATCCTGCAGTTTGCGCACGTTAGGTAACACAACATGGTCCAGGCGTTTAAAGTAATATTCCTGTGCTTCTTTTGGCACACCAGATTTTTCTGCATCAGCAAACACGCCGTAACCCGGTGCGGCATCAAGGTACTGCAGGTCGATTACCAGTAACGCGGTTTTATGTTTCTCTATCGATTCAACAACACCGGGAACTTCAGTGATAGATTCACGGTAACTTTCTTCTAAAGGATCAACATTAAGAAATTCTTTATTCTCAACCTTAAGATCTGTCTTATCCAGATCACTCATAACAACCCCCCGGCAATTCGATACATGGTGTTCAGCGCCACGTTAGCCCCTTTTTCTATATCATCCATATCGGTCCACTCCGCAAGAGAATGACTACGTCCATCTTTACTGGGGACGAAGATCATTCCTGCACGGGTAATGTTTGCCATGATTTGTGTGTCGTGCGCAGCGCCACTTGCCATTTGTAAAAATGGAATTTTGAGTGACTTACAAACATTTTCAACAGTCTCGACAATGCCGCTGTCACTTTTAACCGGAGAGATCTCACTAAGCACACGAAACTCGAACATTAATTCATGCTTACGCGCTATTGCGGACAATGATTTTCGAAAGGCATTCGCAAGATCATCGAGCACATCCGGGTTGGTATCCCTTGCTTCTAATGAAAATTCAACTTTGCCAGGAATAACGTTGGCAGCCCCCGGGCTGATTTCAACACGACCAATCGTTGCGACACTGCGTGGACTGCCATTCTCATCAAGAATGCGCTTTACCTGTGAGGCAAATTCGCTCAAGCCCATAAAAGCATCTTTGCGCATATCCATAGGAGTTGTACCGGCATGGTTAGGTGTACCAATTAAACTTACATCCCACTTAAATAAACCGGTGATAGCATCAACGTTACCGATACTGATACCCATTTGATCAAGCATAGGACCCTGTTCAATATGTAGTTCAAAGAATGAATGAATTGAATCTGGGTTACGTTTCGCATGCAGTGCATTCATGGCATCAAGCCCGAACTCTTTCATGGCATCAATTAATGTAACGCCATTGAGATCCATTGCATTAACAATCTTTTCCGGGGTTAGCATGCCTGCAATAGCTTGCGAACCTAACATGCCACCGAAACGACCTTCTTCATCACTGAATGCAACCGCTTCAAGTGGAAAATCAACTTCAAGGTTTTGTTCTTTTATACAGCGCAAGCATTCAAGCGCAACAATAACACCGAGGGCACCATCGAGGTGACCGGCCGCCGGAACGGTATCCATGTGAGAGCCCATCATGACTGAAGGCCGTTTATCATCCCATTGATAACGTGCATACATATTTGCTGCGCCATCTTGAAAGAACTCCAGCCCGGCTTCTTTAACTTTATTTTTAAACCACTCACGCCCCTGCATATCGCCTTCACTAAACGCCATACGATAAATACCATAGTCTTCATCCCGACCGATCCCGGCCAGGGTTTCAATATCTGATTGCAATCGTTCGCGGTTAATATTAAGAATATCCATACGCCTTCAGTGACCTTCTTCTTTATTCCCTTTTACAATCAAAATAATGATCGAAACAAATACGATCGCCCCGGCAATAAAAAACAAAATGGCATTTCTAAGCGGATGGTGTGCTACCGTCACTTTAACCACATTACTTGTATACGACTGATTATCACGGCGTATCTGCAGGCGGTAGAAATATTCCCCATTAGATTTACCGCTCATGAAACGAGCCAGATCACTACCCTGGTAGATAACCTGGAAAGATTTGAAATCAGGTGTGGTTGACTCTAACAACTGGTAAACAGGTGCATTACCAGACCAACTCAATTGGTAATAACCTGCGGTTGCAACTTGAGTATCTGTACTTAGTTGTAAGGTATATGAATACGAAGCCGTTGAGAAAAACAGCAAGCCGATAGCAAGCAGTGGTTTTATCTGGAAATATTGAACAGGCAGGGGAATGCGGCTGCACCCAAAAAATGGAAGGAACAGAAGCCTACCCCAACGGGCAATCCGGCTTGTTACCTTTAAAATCATCTAAACCCAAAAGTACCGATAACTTCACTACATACAGGAAAACGAGTAGCATCAAATTAATTTACATTAGTGAAGTACAATTTATAAATTACAGTATGACACAACAGGAATGCAATTTCACTTTGCCAACTCGAAATTCTGTCGGTTTAATGTACAAAGCCCAGTATTTGAGGGAATTTCGCCACGGAGATGCAGCTCTAAGCCAGCTTTTGCTAATTATATAAAAATGCCTGTCTGTGACTTCGACCTGTTAGCCGAATGAAGCAGAAAGATATTTTAGTCATACAAACCTGAATAAAAATATTATCTACCTGCTGGAACTAGCCAGTATTATCTTCCGTTTCAGGCTTATCGTTCTTTCGATTGTTTTCAGGCTGATTTAAGTTTCTAGTAATATCCATTTTACGCAACTTGTAAAAAACAAGCATCACTAAAAAAATTGGAATAGCGCGCACGATACTCTTACCTAGCGTCTCCCCTGCTTCAAGTGAAAGATACATTCCAAAAGCAAAAGCAAGCACCAGCAACATCATAAATATAATATAAAGTGTTTTATTCATTTTATTACCCGTTATTAGTGCGCTCTAAACGATTTATACAGCGACAGCAAAGCAAACAGTACCATACCCACCACTAAACCGACTAATAAATCAGCAAGTAATGTCGGTATTGCAGATAATAAGTGGTGAATGCTATCAATATTATGAACAAACATGCCCCCGCCAACCAGTAGCATGGCTATTGTGCCAATAATACCAAGTAAGTGAATAACTTTTGGTAACGAGTTAATTAAAAGGTTACCAGTAAAAATTGAAGCGGTTGAACTAAAGCCTTCCAGCTCTCCGCTACGTTCTATGAAATACAGTCCGGCATCATCCATTCTTACAATTAATGCCACCATACCGTAAACGGCAATAACAGCCGCCATAGCAATTAAACTTACCACCATGACCTGGATAGCTAACGTTTGTTCAAAAACGGTATCAAGTGAAATAACAATTATCTCTATCGAAAGAATAAAATCAGTTCGAATTGCCGATTTAATTTTCATTTCTTCTGAATTCAGAATTTCCCGTTTATCGGACAACTTGCTCGCCGCGGGTTTTTCTAAATGCTTACGTGTTATCCATTCATATACTTTTTCAGCCCCTTCGTAACTGAGATATGCACCTCCTAATAATAAGATTGGCACGATTAACCATGGCATAAAGGTGCTGAGTAAAAACGCAACGGGCAAAATAATGACTTTATTGAGTACAGCACCTTTAGTGATCGCCCAGATAACCGGTAATTCGCGAGACGCATTAAAGCCCGTGGCTTTCTCTGCATTGACTGCGAGATCATCACCCAGCAATGCCGCCGTTTTTTTCGCCGCGACTTTACTCATTGCTGCAGTGTCATCAAGCAGCATCGCGACATCATCAAGTAATGCTAATATACCACCGGCCATTATTATCCCTGTCTATCACTGGTCATATTAATTTTTAAAATAGTAACCTATTTATGCACTATTCCTAAACAATATTAAAGGCTAAAGATATTGCTATACTTCAAAAATGGAACCATCTTTTTATTATTTACTCGCTGCTGATGCACTTCTTTACCTGCATGCATTAATTGCTGCATTTATTACTTTTGGACTCATACTGATATTTACTGGAAAAGCATTATCCTGGTCGTGGATTTTGAATCCCTGGTTTCGCTTAGCCCACTTAGTAGCAATAAGTATTGTTGTTATCGAATCATGGTTTGGCGTTATTTGCCCGTTCACCACACTTGAAATGTATTTTCGGACACAAGCTGGCGATACTGTTTATGCCGGCAGCTTTATCTCGCACTGGTTAGAAAACATTTTATATTACCAGGCACCAGCCTGGGTGTTCATTGTTGCTTACACCTTTTTTGCAGCCCTTGTTATTGCCAGCTGGTATTTTATTCGGCCGCGTCCATTTAAATAGTTTTATTAATAAGGTGGAAGTAAACGCCTGAATCCATGCGCTAATATCCATAACATAAAAAACACATTACGCACCAACAAGCCCACCATGTTAAGTGGAACTGGCTTTTGTTTTTCGGTTTTTGATTTTGAAAGGCGAAGTGCAAGCTCATTCATCCACGTAACAGAACGCGGCCATTCAATAATGCCATCGATCCAGTGTTGAGGGATCCCTTCAGCACCACAACCTGCACCGACCATACCGCCTAAAATTGCTGCAACCGTATCGGTATCACCTCCACAAAGAATAGCTTCTTGTATCGCTATTTCATATTTACGCGGGTAGCGTAAGAAAATTTGTAACACCACGGGTAAGGTTTGGTATATGTAGCCTGTAACTTCCTTATTAAATCCTATTTGCTGGCAAAATGTTTTTACAGATTCATTTTTTTTTGCACTTGTAACTGCTTTATTAACTAAATCAGTAAGTTCTTCGTCACCATCAGTAATCGTTTTTATTTTTGCTAAGTAATTATCAATGTCACTTTTTTCATTAATCGCATTTTCAGCGGCTAACATTGCAACGATTAATGCACCTTTTAATGCTTTTGGATCGCTGTGGCTGATCAAGGTACTTTGTGTTACTAATTTTGTTAATAATTCATTATTATTCGCAGCATAGACACCGATGATTGCACTGCGCATAGCAGGGCCATTACCAGCACTCCATACACCACTTTTTTCAGGTGAAAAGCCAAGCCATAGTTTAAGTAGTGATTTCAGTGTTGCCATACCGATCCCTGCAGGTAAGCCCACTAGCCACCACCGTAAGCGTCGCGCTAATTGTTTAGTAAATAGCGTTGCATCATCTCCACTGACAATAAGAGATTGTGCAACCAGGCAGGTATGTTCAGTATCATCCGAAAGCATACCGCCTTTAATAAAAAAACGATGACGCAATGGCAGCGGGTTAAATTTTTGAATACGTTGCGCCGTCATCCCTTCAAATGGCAAGCCCAGGGAGTCAGCTACCGCGGTGCCCAGTAAACATCCCTGGATTGAATTAAACCAAGTGTTTGTCGTTGCCATATTAATTAACCTGTACCGCGCGAATTCTTTTGCCCAGCTCCCTGACGGATTCCGATAAAGATAACCCTTTATTCATTTGTCCCCTGACGAAGCTGGCCTTGGCTAAAATATTCACCGCTTCTTCAGTTTCATCTTTTGAATAACAGGGATTTTCTTTATTCATTATCGCCAGTTGCATACATGACTCAATTGTATCGAAATCAAAATCCCGGGCGATTTCACGGATGGCTTTAATATTAAGTGATTGTTGATTCATGGTGATACCTCCCTTGTCACAAAAAAATTTTAATCTTGTTTCTTGACTTAGTGTAAACATTACACTATCTTGTTAGTGTAATCAATACACAAAGTAGAGGACGCAATTATGTACCAATATGAGTATCCACACCCAGCCGTTACCACTGATGTCGTTATTTTCACGGTGCGCGATAAGCAATTGAAATTGCTACTTATTATGCGTGGTGGTGACCCTTTCAAAGGTAAATGGGCCTTGCCGGGTGGCTTTGTACAGATGGATGAGGACCTCGAAACCGGTGCCCGACGAGAACTTGCTGAAGAAACCGGGGTAAGTGGTGTCTACCTTGAACAGCTTTATACCTACGGGGCAGTGGAGCGTGATCCAAGGGAACGGGTTATTACCGTGGCATATTCTGCCCTGATTCCTTCAGACAAGATCGTGTTGCAAGCCGCGACCGATGCCGAGGCAGTGGGTTGGTTTTCGATGGATGAACTCCCCGAGCTCGCATTTGATCATCAAAATATTGTGGATATGGCGCATCAACGCCTGGTGGCCAAGCTCGATTACTCCACCATCGCGTTCCAGTTTATGCCTGAAGAATTTACCTTGAGTGAATTACAGGATGTTTATGAAATTATCTTGCGCGAAGAAATGGATCGCCGAAATTTTCGTAAATGGATGCTTGCACTGGATCAAATTAAAGAAACGGGTAATGAAAAGCGTGAAGGCGCACATCGCCCAGCCAAGCTTTATAGCGTAATCAACCCTGACAAGGTAGAGATTATTAAGTAAGAGTTTCCGGTTCGCGCTTTGCCTGGCCGGAATGACGGAGGTGCAACATGAACACTTTAACATTAGCTCACTACTACACTACACCTGATGTACAGGCAATAGCCGATTATGTAGGCGACTCGCTTGAGCTTGCGTTAATTGCACAGCGTGAAAAAACCGACCGTATTGTTTTTGCTGGTGTGAAGTTCATGGCAGAAACCACAAAGATCATTAATCCTGAAACGCAAGTAATCTTACCCGATGAAGAAGCGACATGTTCCTTAGTGACACAAACAAATATCACTGCATTAAAACAATGGCGTGAAAAATATTCTGACCACGTACACGTTAGTTACATCAACTCCAGTGCAGAACATAAAACTATTTCAGACTGGATTGTGACCTCGCGCAACGTCGATGACGTTATTGCTGAACTTTATGCACAAGGTGAGAAAGTCATTTTTTCACCCGACAGAAACATGGGTGCCTATTTAAATTATCAGTATGGCTATGACATGCCGGTCTGGAACGCCGTGTGTGAAGTACACGATAAATTTAAAGACGAACAGATTTCTTACATGATGGATAACGCGGCTAGTGAAGGGAACGTATATTTACTTGCGCATCCCGAATCACCGTTACCTGTTTTAAAACGAGCGGACTTGGTGGGCTCAACCAAGCAGATGCTGGACTGGGTAAAAGACTTTAACGGTGAAGCAGATACCATATTCATCGCAACTGAAGAAGGCTTATTACACAACATGCATCAGTTACGACCAGAATTAAATTTACAACAAGCACCGATTTATAGCGGCTGCCAATGTAACGCCTGTCCATACATGAAACGTAACACGGTGGAATTAGTTAAGGCTGCACAACAGGGTAAAGGGTTTGAAATTAACTACCTTGATGAGGCAACGATTGAACAGGCTGTAAAACCGATTGAAAGAATGTTGAATTTCAGCCAATCCCGCTTAACCCGGAAGGCTGTTTAAACATTTTACAAGCACGTAATTAGCGTGAAGGAGGTGTACTATGATTTTAAGATACTTCAAAGGTGAACCAAACACCTACGTTATACGATATAAAAATGGTGTCGCTAAAAAAGAAGGTACAGGACTGACCTTCTGGTACTGGCCACACAATACATCTATTGCCACGGTTCCTGTTATTAGCCAGGATGCACCGTTCATTTTTAATGAAACGACGGCAAACTACCAGGAAATTAGTATACAGGGGCAGTTAAGCTATCGCCTGGTTAATCCAGCCGAAACGGCAAAGGTGCTTGATTACACTATTGACCCGAAAACACGAAACTATACCAGCAAAGATCCACAGAAGTTAATTAGTCGCGTGATTAACGCGGTTCAAGCAAACACGCGCAGTGGTGTAAACAACTTGTCGCTTGATGAAGCGTTAATAAAAGTGAAAGAACTTACGACAGAAGTTTTAGCCAGCGTGCAAAACGAACCTCGTTTAAAAGCGCTCGGTGTAGTCATTGAAAGTTTATATTTCACTGCGGTTAAAGCCACACCAGAAATGCAAAAAGCGTTAGAAGCGGATTACCGTGAAAGTTTACAACAACGTTCAGATCTTGCGATCTATACGCGGCGAAAAGCTGCAGTTGCTGAAGAAAGCAAAATCAAAAACAACGAGTTAGATAACGAAGTTGAACTTGAAGAACGTCGGCGTGAACTTGTGGCAAAACAAAGTGAGAATCGAATTAAGCAAGCACAGGCTGAAGCCAAGGCATTAGAAATGGAAGCCGAGGCAGAAACTAAAGCGGATGAAATTCGTTATCGCTTGTACAAAGATATGTCACCACAAATCATGGTTGGCCTGGCAATGAAAGAATGGGCTGCGAATGCTGGCACCATTGATAACTTAACCATTACACCTGACCTGGTCAGTAAAGTAGTGAGTTATATTGGAGGCAGTGCTAATGATTAATCAAGCGATCAATAATCAAACTGCCCGGGCGGGTGCTGATTTTAAAGCAGCACTCACCCGTGTACCTTCTCGTATGAAATATGAGAAAGTGGTTATTGTGACGCGAGAAACAGAGCTGGAATCATTAACCGCAAAGTTTAATACGGTTGACCAGGCCCGCTTCTATTTAGAACATGCAGGTCAATCTTTTAGCCCGATTGAACAGGCGCATGCCCGATACAAAAAAACACTTAACCAGTTACACGCCATAATTCCACGTGGCATTAAATCACAGGTTATTTCGCGCAAGCTGGTTCCACAATTTACCTTTGCTGAACATGATTTAATTATTACAATTGGCCAGGATGGTTTAGTTGTAAACACTGCCAAGTATTTAACTCACCAACCTATTGTCGCGATCAATCCTGATCCAAAAACGATTGAGGGTGTGTTACTTCCGTTTGATGAACAAAATGGTATGCCCGATTTAAAAGCTATTTTATCCGGGCAATCAACAGTAAAAAAAATCACCATGGCCAACGCGGCAATGAACGATGGACAGGAACTACTGGCTTTTAATGATCTCTTCGTTGGTCCTCGCACGCATACATCGGCACGTTATGATATTACACAAGGTGAGCAATCTGAATTTCAATCCAGCAGCGGCATCATTATATCTACTGGTGCAGGTTCAACCGGCTGGATGCGCTCAGTTTATGCCGGCGCAGTGGGCATCATCAATTCCCTCGGTGGCGAAGTATCAATGCCAGAAAATTGTGGCCGCATGGACTGGGATGAAAATATTCTGATGTACGCTGTGCGTGAACCCTGGCCCAGCAAGAGTTCGCAGGCCAATATGGTATACGGAGTAATTACTCCAGATCAGCCTTTAATCCTCACTTCTCACATGAGTGATTACGGGGTAATCTTCAGTGACGGCGTGGAAAATGATTACCTGGCGTTTAATGCGGGCTTTAGTGCAACGATCAGCATCGCCAGCACAAAAGCGCACCTCGTTACCCCTTGAAATTGACTAATTTTGCCTCAAGATTAGCTACTCAATCAGCGAAATATAGAATTTGTCTAATTTATTTTTATATTAATTTCAATAAGTTAGAGTTATTTTCGACAAAAAGATGGCTTATTAGCGCGTTCTGATATGGTCATTCAAAATATTTCCTGATAAAATTAGTCAACTTTAACAACAATCTTGAAATATTAAGGTAATTTACAATGGAAGCAGTAGTAGACGGCAAAACAATTGAGCTATCAGAAGCAGGCTGGTTATTAAATCTTGACGAGTGGAGTGAAGAATTAGCCGCGCAAATCGCTATTAACGAGAATGTTGGTGATCTTACTGAAGAACATTGGAATATCATCAATCTTGCTCGTGAATATTTCGAAGAGAATGGCAGCGTTTGCGAGCCACGTAAGTTTTCTAAGCTCATGCAAAAGAAATATGACAAAGATCATTCGAGTCAAAAGTATATTTACTCATTATTCCCAACGGGTCTGATTAAATGTGCAAACAAAATTGCAGGCTTACCGCGCCCTAAAGGCTGTAGCTAAGCTAAGCATTTTTTAGCAATACTTAAAAAAGGAACGCATTTGCGTTCCTTTTTTTTGCATAATATATTCTTTAGTACGAATCTTTCTTATACTCAATGCTGGACACAAAAGAGAAAGGCATTATGAGCAATATTCCTTCGCAAGAAGAACAAATCCGAAAATCACACGCCGTGCTCATTCACCAGGTAGTACATGCCTGCCAGAATGACACTGCAAAAGCACAACTCAAGCCCATGCTCGACATGGCGACGCAGCAAAACTGGCACGAGCTTGTCGCGACGATTAATAAAATTGTTGCTGGCGACAGGAGTGAAACCCTGCTTAATGGACTCGATGATGAAGATGAAGTCATTATCCGTAGTATCCTGATGGGACTACAAAATCCAGCCAGCTTGCCCGATGTTGAACAACAGGCCGATCCCACTATGGCTGCACCGGGCCTGGCCAGCATGATCAATGCTGCGTCTCGAGGTGATGCCCAGGCATTACAGGCGGCATCATTTATGGCTGAACAAATGACCGCAACCCACGGCGATATGCGCCAGCTTGGAGGGATGATGAAACGACTGATTGATGGTGAACGCGATCCCAAGGTATTAACAAAAAAAATGTCAGCGAATGGCAAACAGCTTGTCATGCAGCTACTTGAAGAACTCGGTAAATTAAGTGATCAATAAATAATTAAAAAGGGGAAACAGAAATGAAAAATATTATTACAAAATTATCGCTAGCAACTCTAATGTTAGGCTTATCAACTGTATCTTATGCAGCAGATGAATCAATGACAGTCTCAATAAAACGTATGAAGATGGAAACAGCACTGCGTATTGCACAGGCTGCAATAAAAGCATGTCGTAAAGAAGGTGTTCAAATTGCTGTTACCGTTGTTGATCGTAGTGGTCAAACCCAGGTGGTTTTACGTGATGTACTGGCTATGGATATCACGCTGGAAATAAGCAGACAAAAAGCACATACCGCGATGGCATTTAACTCTGCCTTATCAACAATGGAAGACCGTTTTACCAAGCCTCACTCCGTTCCAAAAATTGATGGCCTTGTGATGAGCGCGGGCGGTATTCCTATTAATATCGGTGGTTCTATCTTAGGTGGTATCGGGGTAAGTGGCGCACCATCTGGAGAAGTTGATGAGAAGTGTGCAACTGCCGGTTTAGATGCAGTGCGTGATGATTTAGAAATGGAATAATTTTATTCTTTACGTAAAAAGTTAATGATTATCTCAATTACTTTACTCGACACTAAGAGTAAAAAATGACTACGAGGGATCTTATGAAACTCAGTTGCACTGTCCAGCTGGGTTTCATCAAGATTCACAGTACCATCATTAATCTTTTTCATTGCCTTACTGGCAAATAGCTGTCCCGCACCGGGACCTTTCGTTCCCGCTATAATACAAACTTTTCTTTTCGCATTCCATTCAGGCACGCCTCCCAATAACCCCTTGATTACTGACTTGCCTAGCAACGGTTTCATTAGCTTGTTTTTATTTAAATGCGCTGCGGCTGCACTACCCTTTAGTGGTGAACCTATCAATACAACTTTACCCTGCTGCCTGATTTCATAGTTGGCGAATAAATGGCTTAACACAATGCCACCTAAACTATGCGCAACAAAATGAATAACGTCGGCATCAATTTTTGAAACAAACTGATACAGGCTGGCCGCGTTTTGCTCCGGGGAGTTAAAAATACTGGGGTAATGAAATTGAATAACCTTGTAGCCCCGGCGCACAAGTTTATAACGGATAAAACTTAACTCTGGCCCTTTCATCCACAAGCCATGAACAAGAACAATAACTTCTTTCTTATAAGTATCCATTGTTGATACTTTAGCTGGCTATATTATTTATGCAATAAAAAAGGGAAGCCGAAGCTTCCCTTTTGTAAAAAGAATGACTGCTTTAATTACATGCCAATTCTTTCTTTAATTGCATCAATAACTGCATCACTTGAAGTTGCTGATACAGTTAACAGGTTACCTTCTTTTTCGTAGAAACCTGCTAATGGAGCAGTTTGCTCGTTGTAAACGTCAAGACGGTTACCGATAGCTTCTTCAGTTTCATCTTCACGTTGAGTTACTGCACCACCACACTTGTCACATTTGCCTTCTTCTTTAGGTGGCTTAGATTTAACGTTGTAGATTTCACCACAACCTTCACAAGTACGGCGAGTTGTTAAACGGTCTAAAATAACGTCACGTGGTACATCGATGTTTACTACTGCGTCGAGTTCTTCACCCATATCTGCTAATAACACTTTTAATGCTTCAGCTTGAGGAATAGTACGTGGGAAACCATCTAACAGGTAACCGCTTTTGCAATCATCTTCTTTAAGACGTTCACGCATGATACCCATAATTAAGTCATCAGATACCAACTCACCTGCTTTCATAGCAGCTTGTGCTTGTTTACCCAGTTCTGTACCTGCTGCAACTGCCGCACGTAAAATATCACCAGTCGAAATCTGTACTGAACCGTCCATTTTAGTCAGTAATTTAGCAACAGTACCTTTACCTGCACCTGGTGCGCCTAAAAGAATGAGTTTCATCATTATCCCCTTAATAGAATAGTGGCTTGAATTAGCTTTTGTTAAAAATCTGAACTTCGCGTATCACAGCGAGGTTCGCGAAAAATTTTAGAGGCGCTATTTTGCCTATAACTCGCTAATTAAACAAATAGATTAGCCTGAGGGAAGCCAAGAAAACCTTAATATGCCTCGGTTTTTGGGGGATCAGGGGTTAATTTGCCAGTAATTTATCCAGCCTGGCAGCGATATTTTCATATTTATCATAGCCACGAGTAATAATGTCGAGCTGCTCCGGCTTATTCAGGATCAGGGTCGGAAACCCCTGCACCCCGGCCTTCTTGGTGAAGGCAAAATTCCTGTTCACTATTTCCTGTTGTTTTTCGCCCTCAAATAAATACTTAAATTCCTTGGCATTGAAGCCGCAATCAACGGCAAGCTGCTGTAGAACCCCGAGCTGGGTGACATCCAGGTTTTGAGTATAAAAGGCCGTCTGAATTGCGGTGAAATAGGCAAACATTTTAGTTGCATCAATCGCCCCTGCCGTAATCACGGCGCGGCAGGCAGGCTCAGTATTGTAAACAAAGCCCTCGGGGAGCGCCTTTTCAAATGAAAAGTCCTGCCCGGCCAGCTCTTCCACCTGGTGCCAGTGGTGAAAAATCTCCTCGCGGGATGATGCCGAGATCGGGGTGGTTTCACCCGCCTGTAACCCTCCCATTACCAGGGCTATTTTCAACTCCCTGGCATAGTTTTTCTTAATTTCAGAAATTACAGCTGAAAATCCCCAGCACCATGAGCACATGGGATCCGCAAAATACCAGAGTATGGGCTTATCCTTATTATCCACCAGGGTTTGTCTGCCAGGTTCCATTTTTTAGAAAACGACACTTCTATAAACCATAGCAACAAATTGCAGGGATGATATCGATTATTTAAATTTATTAACTCCAGAAAGCACAAACCCCGCCGAAGCGGGGTTTGCTTTTTAGCTTGTACGAATTAATTATTCGCCAACGACTTGTGTTGCCTGTGGGCCTTTTGGTCCATTTTCAACTTCATAAGTCACTGATTGACCTTCCGCTAATGAACGGAAACCATCACCTTGAACAGCTGAGAAATGTACGAATACATCTGCGCTACCGTCAGAAGGAGAAATAAAACCAAAGCCTTTAGAATCGTTGAACCACTTTACAGTACCAGTTGCCATGTAAATTACCTTTATTAATTATTGTTAAAAGATTTAATTGCAATCTTTCGTTAGTAAATTACAGGAGAAAACCGCGATGGACTACTGAAATAACCTAAGAATTTGCAATATAACGCTTAGATTTTAACCTGATCATTAACCAAAATACCACTTATAAAAACGATTAATCACATAACTTTCACATCACTATTTTATGATTTTCTTATATAGAAATATGACAGAATGATTACAGTGAATGAATTGTGCGCTATACCCTGTATTCTTATATAAAGTAAGCTACGATAGGTACTTGTAACAACGTGGTATCCCCCTAAGCCACGCTTTAATAAAAATTAAAAAGCCTTAAAGTGAATTACTCATGGATATGTCTCGTTTAAATCCGTTTAAAAAGAAACCTGAAAAACAAGAAGAAGTTGAAAAAGTCGAGAAAATATCGTTCTTTTTTAAATTACACGACAAGCTTCCGCGATTAAGTTTTAGCCTGGGTGTTTTTATTACCGTTTTTGGGATTTTCTTTCTCTTACTCTTCCCCATTCTACTCATTACAGTACCGTTTAATCTTTATGACACGGTTATCAATGCCAGTGAATTAAAAGACTGGATTGATGCAGCAATACAGCTTGTACTAATCGGGCTGGGAGGCGCATTTAGCTGGGCAATTTACAAAATAAAATTTCATTTACCTACCGGGCTGGATGTAACAGAAGAAAAGTTTCCGCATCTATATAAACTGATTGAAGAACTGCGTGAAGAATTTGGTCAGCCTAAAATTGATCGCGTGATTATTCGTGACAAGTATGAAATTCACGTGGTTAAAACGCCACAAAACGGATTACCTTTTTTAAACAAGTCCACCCTGATTATTGGTTTACCTGTTTTCCTGACGATGTCTCCACTTTATTTCAGAGCATTATTGGCCAGAAGGATTGGTCAGTTATCAACTAAACATACACCTGTTACCACACGGCTTTATTTTTTAACTGATATCTGGCAACAATTTGCCACCAGTACAAAACATGCAAAAAATCCTTTTGTAAAAACGCTGGGATATTTTTTCATGGTTTACACCCGTGTCTATAAAGCCGTGTTACTACCCTTACTTCAGGATGAAGAACTCGAAGCAGACAGTTACGGCATGGATATTGTGAATGAAAGTGATATGACTGAATGCATTGTTTATGAAGAAGTCGTCACTACGTTTCTTAAAACAAAATACTGGCCAAAGATTTATCATATGGCTCGGCGCACAAAGACGCCGGAATTTATGCCCTTTGCACAAATGACTAAAGTAATAAAAGCCGGGATTACCGATGAAGAGATCTCAACCACGGTGCAGGCAGCATTAAAGATGGGAATGCATAGCGCGACGCAAGAGCCTTCTTTAACTAAACGACTTAATCATCTTGGTCGGGCCAAGCCGCTGCCGCCAAAACGTTTAAGCAAAACAGCCGCTGAATATTATCTTGGCAGTAGCCTGGGTAAAATTATCCAGTTGTTTGATAAACGCTGGTTAGCAAAATTACAAAAGAAAAAATAACGACTCTGTAATATAACGCTACTCTGTAATATAACGTTACCCAATAATCTCAACGCGCATGCCAACATCAATTTTCCCATTGTCTTGCGCAATCACGTTTTGCCCAAAAAAGATTTTATTCTCACGCTTGCGATAAGCAATGAGTGTTTTAGTCGGTTCCGCTTCTCTTTCTGCCGTTTCAGGATTAATACTGGGAATCACGCAGCGGCTACACGACTTAACAACTGAGTATTCAACCTTACCTATTTTTATTTTCTTCCATGAATCTTCTTCAAATGGCTGGCAACCGTCTACCACGATATTGGGTCTGAAGCGATTCATGCTAATGGGACTGCCTAAACGACTGTTTAAATCATCCAAAGATGCTTGTGAAATTAATAATAATGGAAAGCCATCACTGAAAGCCGTTTTATCGCCTTCTTTAGCATAGTCTAAATCAACCTGGCGAATTTCATCTTCCGGGAAATAAACAAGTCGACATGCCATTTCTAAAAACTGGCTTAACCAGTTTGCCGCTTCATCACCTGTATCATAGGCTGAGCATTCATCATTCCAGACTTTTACCTTGCGGGTGTTTACGGATGTTGGAATTGTCACCTGCAAGGCTGCCATATCTGGAGCCGATAATTGTATACCTGTTTCCGTTAACTCAACATTAATCAAACACATGCTAGAGAGCTTACGCTGGGTTAACATCACCCCGTCATCATCAACCACCATCCAGCGACGATCATTCTTTAAACCAAATGCTTCTACTGATGTTGATTGTTGCGGGATCCCGCGGCATGACTTCACCGGGTAAATAGATAACTGGCTAACGCTAATATTACTCATGGTCTTTATCTACTTTATTAGCTCCATCTATTTCATAACATTCTTCAAGTAATGCTTTCATTGTTTCCATTCCTTGTTCCCGCGCAAATGCAACATTACGTTCGGGAATGGATTCCGGATCTGGATGATGTTCAACCGCACGTTGCACACTCGCTTCTCGGATAAGATGAAACATGGGATAAGGTGAGCGATTAGTGTAGTTCGCAGCATCATCGCTTTCTGAACCCTGAAAAGTATAATCCGGGTGGAAACTCGCAATTTGATACTTACCTTCATAACCTTGTTGTGCCAGTAACTCTTCAGCCAATAACAGGCAGTCTAAAAACAGGTTAAAGTTCTCCAGGTTTTCAGGAAAAATAATCAGGGTTGTTTCAGTGTCTGCATTTTGATCGAGGTAAACACATTCATGGAAGACGTCTTTAAGCAGGCTATTAAACTCGGTTTCATGTACAACGCGGTACCTTACACTGCCCCGCTCAACTTCACGCCTGGCGAAAGGACAATAGTTATGCGAGATGATAACCGTCTCTACCCATTTTTTTGTTTGCGCAATAACACGCTGATCATTATTTTGATTAGACATAAGGCATTAACCGAAAGAAAAAAATGAGTATAACGGATTAATCCAGTAAATGGATAACTTCACTCATTTCCTGTTTTGCCTGGGCGACAATAATAGAAGGATTCAGACCTTCAAGTTCCAGTCGTTCAAATGCGGGGAGTTCTTTTAATGGCGGTGCATCCATTCTTCTGCCACCGATCATTTCACAATGTAACTGGGCAACCTGGATAACATCACAATAGTCAGCTTCAGATGTTTCACGGCTCCAGTTTTCGGCATCTTCAACAACCGTAATCAGCTCATCTTCGAACTGCCATTGTTTTAATAATGTAGTACCGACTGAAATTTTTAAATCTATTATCAGTGACTCTAATAACCCGGCATTATCTTTAATGTCATTATGGTTATCTGCCCTGATAAGGACTGGCACTATACCAATATCATGGATCAAGCCCGCCAGGAATGCCTGCTCAGGATCAAAGCCTTTCACTTTCTTCGCAATGGCACGACTTAACACCCCAACTCGAATACTGTGATGGTAATACGTCTTCATACGTTTTTTAATCAGCGGAGAATGTGCGTGGTATAAGTTACGAATGGTCACGCTCATAACAATGGCGCGCATCGCACGTAAACCAATGCGTTGTACCGCGCGTTTAATCGTTTGCACCGGTTGGCTGCCCGCATACATTGCACTGTTTGCAACCTGTACCGCACGGGCGGCAATCATCGGATCAATCTGGATAATATCGGCTATCTTCTGAATATCGAGAGTTTCATCCTGGATAGCCATATTAATTTTCAGGGCCACTTCAGGCATGCTGGGTAAATCAACTTCGTTATGATTAAACTCACGGTGAATTTCAGCAATGATGGCGGCTTCTTCGTTATCCTCTTCCTGGTAATCACTAAAGCTGACGCCGGTGGGTTCCTGTTTAGGTTTTATCGTTGCGATGTAACGCTCATAGGTTTCTTCATTTAATGACAGGAAGCTGGCCGGTTGAAGGCAACGCGCTTCAAGCCCGTGAGTATGTACCCTGAAAAGTGATTGCCTGGCACGTTCACTACCACCTTTAATCACCTGGAGTACCTGCTCATTGGCAACAAGCTCAACTTCACCTTCAACCAGGTAAAGGTGCCTGTCCATGTGTTCGTCAGCAAAAAGAGAGTCGCCCTTTTTAAGAAACTCGGCACGTGCATCCTTGGCTAAATCCAGTAAGGCAACACTGCCTAATCCTTCAAGATCGGGAAGTCCCAGTAAAAATTTTAACAAACCGACATTAGAAAAGGCTTCAGCCATAACGCTTCCAGATTACATTATTTTAAGTACATTATAGCCCAGTAGAGAAATTGGCGCCGCCTGCCTGATTCAATCTGTTACCATATATCGGTAAATAGCTACTGCTCTTTTGTATATACCAGCAAAATTATGGATTTAAGACAACAAGAATTAATAAAGACTGACCCAGTATAAACATGAAAAAAGTCGATGTAATTATTATTGGTGCAAGTGCCTCCGGTTTGATGTGTGCCATTGAAGCCGGTAAACGTGGCCGTGATGTTATGGTGCTTGACCATGCCAATAAGGCCGGTAAAAAAATCCTTATGTCAGGGGGGGGACGCTGTAACTTCACCAATTATGACGTATCAAGTGAAAACTATATCTCGCATAACCCGCACTTTGTAAAATCTGCCTTAAGTCGTTTCACCCAGTGGGATTTTATTGCCCTGGTTGAGTCTTACAAGATCCCTTACCATGAACGTGAACACGGCCAGCTGTTTTGTGATATCAGCTCAAAAGACATTCTTAAGCTGTTACTCAGTGAATGTAAAAAAGCCAAGAGCCATATTCAGCTTAAAACTGAAATCATTAGCATCGAAAAAAAATCTGACCATCACTATTTAATCAAAACGGATAAAGACGATTACCACTGCCAGTCCCTTGTGATTGCAACAGGTGGATTATCCATTCCTAAAATGGGCGCCAGCCCTTTCGGCTATAAAGTAGCCGAACAGTTTGGGATAAAAGTCTGGCCAACCACGGCAGGTCTGGTTCCGTTTACCTTACATAAGGAAGACAAGGAAACATTATCCGATTTATCCGGCATAGCCATTAACAGTATTGTGACATCTAAACAAAAAAGTTTTCGCGAGAATATTTTATTTACCCATCGCGGTTTAAGTGGCCCGGCGATTTTACAAATATCCTCTTACTGGACAGCCGGTGAAACCGTTGAAATCAACCTGTTACCAGATAACGATTTACTCGAAGAGTTACAATCTGTCTCTAAAGAACAACCGAAAATTAAACTGAAAACGTTTTTATATAAATTACTCCCCAAGCGTTTAATCAATGTATTTATCGAAGCCGAGCTACTCGATAAAACATTACAGGAAATCTCGCACAAACAGATCTTACATGTGGTTGCATCACTACAGAACTGGAACATCAAACCAAATGGTACAGAGGGCTATCGCACTGCAGAAGTCACCCTTGGCGGTGTAGATTGCAATGCCCTGTCATCAAAAACATTTGAATGCCAAAGTATACCCGGCCTGTATTTTATCGGTGAAGTCATGGATATTACGGGCTGGTTGGGCGGCTATAACTTTCAATGGGCCTGGTCTTCTGGCTGGTGTGCGGGCCAACATGTCTAATTTTTCATTTTTGAGCCCGGCAAAATACGGTATAATTCGACCTCAATTTTCACCCTTAATTTAAATGGTTATTTATCAATGAAGTTCTTTTTCAAATATTTTTTCAAAACAATCCGTATAATACTTGGCCCAATCGTTTTACTCGTTGATAAGATCACAACGCCACGCGGCATCAAGCGTTCGCCCGAAGAACAACAAAAGATTGACCAGGAAGTTAGCAACTTTGTTCTCTATCAATTTAAAACCTGCCCGTTTTGCATCAAGGTTAAACGTAATAACAAGCGTTTATCACTCAATATTGAAACGCGTGATGCACAGCATAACCCTGAGCACCGAGAAGAGTTATTAAAAGGCGGTGGACAGGTTAAAGTTCCTTGCCTGCGTATTGTTGATAACAACGGCAACGATCAATGGATGTATGAATCTGAAGAAATCATGAAATACCTGCAGGATCGTTTTGCCGCTTAATGATGCCCGATGACGCCGATGTCTTTACTGAACTGCAATCCGATCCAAAACTACTGCTGAAACTTGCCCAGTACCGTATGCCATTTGGCAAGTATGCGAACCGTTTACTGATTGATCTTCCTGAGCCTTACGTAGTCTGGTTTGCCAACAAGGGCTTTCCGAATGGTGAACTTGGCAAAATGATGGCCATTGTTCATGAAGTGAAAGTTAATGGGCTGGAATACTTATTCCAGCCATTAAGAAAAGAGTAAGCTGGAATTTATGCCCGCGACATAAACTTCGCGTTCGTTGTATTTACCTTTATTTCATCACCCGGTTCTAAATACTCCGGAACCTGGACTTCTAAACCCGAAGATAATATAGCCGGTTTGGTTCTTCCGGTTGCGGTAGCACCTTTAATGCCGGGCGCGGTTTCCGTAATGCTTAATACGACTGATTGCGGTAACTCGATACCGAGAATCGCATCATCCATAATCAGGGCAAAGATACCATCTAACCCATCCGATAAGTACGGCACGGAATCTTCAATCTCATCGCGATTAAGGGTGTACTGACTATAGTCTTCCATGTTCATAAAAGTGTAAGCATCACCATCAACATAAGAAAACTGCACTTGCACCCGGACACAGTCCGCATCCTTGAGCATGTCATCACCCTTGTAGGACTCATCGAGTTTTTGACCTGTTTTTAAATTATTAAAACGGACTTTATAAAGTGTTGACGCACCACGCGAAGACGGACTCTTTGCATCGACCTGCTTAACCGCATAAGGCTGGCCATCAATTTCAACTACCATTCCACTTTTAAGTTCACTCGCTTTGGGCACTGTCTTATCCTGTATAATTAAAACTATATTATAACCTTATAATATAATGCTGTATCTACCTTAATATCGTCATAAGAAGAAAATACAATGATCTACTATCTCACGAAAATCATCATAACAACTTTCTTAATCGTTCTTATTTCCGAGATTGCTAAACGCAGTTCATTTATTGCCGCGCTACTGGCGTCAATTCCTTTGGTCTCAGTACTCGCGATGATGTGGTTGTATGTTGATACCAAAGATATCGACAAAGTCAGCTCACTTGCGACGGGTGTATTCTGGCTGGTTATTCCCTCACTCGCCTTGTTTATCGCCTTACCCCTGTTGTTAAAACAAGGATTAAATTTTTACCTCAGCATGAGTATTTCTATTTTAATCACAATGGCCTGTTACGGTTTAATGATTTACCTTCTCGGTTATTTTGGAATAAAGCTGTAAGTGAAAACTGAGACTTTCAACATATTTCAGCTGTTTCTTCCGGCCTGTCTTTTGGCTATACTCAGTCAATAATTATTACTATTTGATACTGATGAAAAAACTCTGTTTCAATAAAACACTGCTACTGACACTGATAACTGCTTTTATTTTTTTACAGTGGTCAGCAACGCATATTCATCTTTCCGCTGAACATCAGCATGATGGTGACCAGCATCAACATGCGGCCACCGCACACCAGCACACACTCGATAATCATCATAGCGATAATATTGACCCGGTTATTGACAGCTTATCGCATAGTGATAGCAGCAAAGTTGTTGAACTTGAGCAAGTATGTACTCAATTCCACGGGAAGATAGCTAAACACTATGTCATCACTCCATCTACCTCGTGGAATATAACTAACCAGCCTTCTGCTTCGACTACCCAGTTTAAGCCTTACCAGGCAGAAACTTATCAATCCTACTATCAGTACAGTTCGATACGCCTGCGCGCGCCGCCGTTATTCTCATAATAGTTAATTTATATATTTTTTAATTCGAAACGCTTAACTACGTTTTGAAGTTATTATTATGAGGTTTTTATGATTTTTAAATTAAAACAGTCTCAATGGCTGTTAACTGTTATTGCAGTACTTGTGGTCAGCCAGGCTTTTGGCCATGGTATGTCGGAAGCTGAAAAACAAGCGATTGTTGATGGTGGCAATATGCGCTATCTCTGGATCGGTGCGACTCACATGTTATCGGGCTATGATCACCTGCTATTTGTATTTGGTATTATCTTTTTCCTTACTCGGTTTAAAGATATTGTTAAGTACATCACGGCATTTACCCTGGGGCATAGTGCAACATTAATTTATGCCACCTTCAACGCTATCCAGATCAATTACTTCTTGATTGATGCTGTTATTGGATTAAGCGTGGCTTATATCGCGTTTGCCAACCTTGATGGTTTCAGAAAGTACTGGGATATCAACCCACCAAACCTGTTGTATATGATTATTGCCCTTGGCTTAATTCACGGGCTTGGGCTGTCAACGCGCTTACAACAATTACCTTTAAGTGAAGAGCAGTTATTGATGAATATTATTTCATTTAATATTGGTATCGAGTTAGGTCAGATTTTAGCTTTGACAGTGATGTTAATCGTGCTGGCCGGCTGGCGTAAAAGGCCAAAATTTATCCAGTTTAGCCGTGTATCAAACATGTTATTAGTTGTTGCAGGTTTTTACCTGGCGATGATGCAAATGCATGGTTATAGCCATACCAGCAACCCGGATGAATTTGGCTTTAGTTCTGATAACCATATTCATGATCATATAAGGCTTGATCAAATACAGGCGCAAAAACTCAGAGAACAATCTGGTCATGATTCACTTGAATAAATTTATGGAGACAACAATGAAAAACTTAACAATCATTTCTTTACTAATTACAGCTATTGGCTTCGTCACACCTGTTTATGCCGGCACAGGTCACTCACATGACAAAGACGGGGGACATTCACATGGTCCAATCTCGGCCGCTACGGCTAAGGCACGAGCAACAAAAACCATGTTAAACCTGGCTAAGCGTGGCATTATTGATAAAAGCTGGACATCAATAACAGCCACAAAAGCTGAAAAGAAAACCTATTCTAAAGGACCTGAATGGGTTGTGAGCTTTGTGAACGAGAAGATAAAAGATAAAGCGAAACAAAATTTGTATATCTTTTATAGCCTAAACGGCCAATACATTGCGGCAAATTACACGGGCAAATAAATGAAACTAAAAAGGCCAGGTTAACCTGGCCTTTTTTATAACTGCTCTTTAATTATTTTCTTGATAATAAAGGCAAAGCTTGCAGGCTTCGAACTTGCTATTGAACTTTTTCTTAATATCCTCAAAAGCCTTGCTATGACTCCGGCAATGCACATCATCTATTTCCCAGCATTGGCGAGATAGATCTTTTCTTCTTAAGCAATCCACCGCTTTGCAGTCAAAATAGTCATAACATAATTCCTGGGTACTAACTGACATCACTATTCCCCTTATTCCATGTGAGACATCATTCGCTTTAACCGTACGTAATATGGCTAAGTGTAGACCACACTGGTAATAAGGACACAGAACTGGATGAATACACGCGCTTTTCACCTGGCATATTAAACCAGCAAAACACTCAGATATACTATACAATCAGGCTATTGAAGGCAGGTCGTTATATGGCATTTTCTCTCAAATCGATTCCCATTAACCAGGCATTTTTTCCCCTGGCGAAGCATTTTTCTCGATGGTACCTCCGACCCTGAGCTATCCCCACGAAATTAAAAGAAAAAATGATCAAAAACAACAACTTAGAAAAATAACCATTAATACTAGAGTAAAACCTCGTCATTGCGAAGGAATAAAATGACTGCGGCAATCTCACGAATAAGCGATATAAACTTGAGATTGCCGCGTCAACACTTAAAAACAC
>Ga0207752_1000231_pt1 | contig 26536 bp, 22 predicted proteins | sample Pon2CUnioCityCA_6_FD_187272 | JGI IMG/M metagenome (GOLD analysis project Ga0207752, IMG submission 187272) | Marine sediment microbial community from Union City, CA, USA - Pond 2C Sediment 2 (SPAdes) | ecosystem: Environmental > Aquatic > Marine > Intertidal zone > Salt pond sediment ... | reverse complement strand
CTCGTCCACGTTCATGAAGTGCTCGCTCAGCGCGAACCGCAGCAGGGAGGCATCGAGCAGGGCCCGCGGCGTATCGCTGTTCCGCAGCGTCCACCGGAGCTTCTCGAGGGCGGTGATGTTGTAGATGAGCGCCGCCGCATCGAATTTCTGCGCCAGCTCGCTCGCCTTCTTCTTCTGGTCGGCCGTGAGGATCAGAAGGTCCGTATCGACGCCGGCCGACCCGACGACCAGGAGGTCCCGCATGGATTCGATCAGCGCGTCGGCGACCTGGACCTCGCCCAATCCGGTGCAGATCAGCTCCTCCGTCGCCGCCAATGTCCCGGCCGGATCGTTATTGCCGATCCGCTCCAGGAGCGTATGCACCTTCTCCGCGTTCGGCCGGCCGAGGAAATCCTCCAGGAGCTGCGTCGTCATGGGCGTTGCGCCGGTGCTGATGAGACGGTCCAGCAGGCTCAGCGCGTCGCGCATCGACCCGTTCGCCATGCGCGCCAAAGGCAGGATCAGGTCTTCTTCGTATTTGATCTTCTCCTGCTTTAGGATCGATTTGAGCTGCTCGCCGATGACCTTTGGGCCGATGTTGTTGAAGTCGAACCGCTGGCACCGCGACTGGATCGTCGCGAGCACCTTGTTCGGCTCGGTCGTGGCGAAGATGAACTTCACATGCTCCGGCGGCTCCTCTAACGTCTTGAGCAGGGCGTTGAACGCCGAGACCGTTAGCATGTGGACTTCGTCGATGATATAGATCTTGTAGCGCGCCCGCGCGGGACGATAGACGACGTTCTCGCGCAGCTCCCGGATCTCATCGACCCGGTTGTTCGAGGCGCCGTCGATCTCGATCACGTCGATATCGTCGCCGGTGTTGATGGCGACGCAACTGCCGCATTTCAGGCAGGGCTCGGTCGTCGGCTCGTCGGACTCCTGGCAGTTGAGCGCCTTGGCGAGAATTCGCGCCATGGTGGTCTTGCCCACGCCGCGGGTGCCGGTGAACAGATACGCATGCGCCACGCGCCCCGTCTCGATCGCGTTCTTCAGCGTCCGCGCGATCGGGTCCTGCCCGACCACATCATCGAACGTCTGCGACCGGTATTTCCTTGCTAAAACCGTATAAGCCATAGGATTGATTATGGATTAGGGATTATTGATTATTGCTCTGCGACTCGGGCGGTCTCCTGAACTCGGAAGTCCTGTCCTTTGCCGTTTTTCGGGCGGCGACGAAGACGGCGGTCAACTCACGGCCTTCGTTCAGCAGCGGAGCCGCACGAGGCTCATCGACCAGGCCCTCCTCAAGGGCGAATTCCATCCAGAACGCGCTTTCGTCGGCCTCCTCGATCACGATGCTCAACTTCGATACGAAATGAGCTCTGGACTGGGCCAGACAAGCGGCGCGATAGTTGGACGCCACCGATGTCCCGCAACGGATCAACTGCCCCTTGATGTGGTCGCCCAGGGGACCGCTCGGGAGGGCCAGGCTGAATTTGACGCATCGATGGGCAAAGTGCTTCGTTCGTTCTCTCAACTCCTCCGCGTCCATAAGGGGTCTCCCTCACGCCAATCATCAATTATCAATCATCATTCATCAATTGAAAAAGATCGGCCGGGTTTCCCCACACACGGCGAAGCGTCCGCTTATGGCTGCTCGGTTCCCCGTCTGACCAGGTTCACGGGCTCGGCCTGCATGGGACCCGGCCGGTTAATCACACCCTCTATTCGCGAGTCAAAGAACAGGTCACACGACCCTGGCGGCACTATAGCACACCCGTCGCTGTCTTTCCAACAGAAGATTCAGATTTCCTGCGAGATATGTGCGGCCTCGCAGTCTATGTCGTCATCCCGCACCCGGTTCGGCGACACGTCGGGGTCCTTGAGCCGCGGATTTGCCATGGCTGCGCGGGCCGAGGGAACTGGCTTATCCCGCCGGCCAGAGAAATCCGACACGTATATCGACCGGATTTGTCTTGCGGAATCCCCGGCTCAGTAGTAGAATAACCATAGCTCCAGAAACGAAGGCGGGCCGCGTTGTTATTATCGCTTTCGTTGTTGTTATAGTTCGCTTCTCTTTCATACCCCGCCATCCTTCACGAGTCTGCCTGCTTCCAGGCAACCGCCAATCCCAACCCCCCTGTCTCTAACGCCAACATTGCGGTTCACGGGTGCGCGTCAGCGCATCCTTGTGCGGGTGCTTGTTTGGCCCCTGCCTTTGATTTCCTGGCAGTGCTTGATGGGCAACAACGATTCCGTTTACCGTCTCGAGGAGGACCGTGAATCCCGATCGGCATCGCCTCCAGCCAACGCAGGAAGGAAGAAAAAAGTGGCTCCGACTCCCTGGTGTACTTGATTCCCCGTCCATTCTTCAGGACCGCTCGCAGTTCGTTCGGAAGGGGATTTATGCGAGCATTCCTCCCAAAGTAGGCGTAAACGCCGCCAATGTACACGATTGCGTATCGCGTATCCTGCTCAAAGCTCCGATCATTCTGGTGGTGAGGCCCCTTGTCTCGAAGCCACTTGCCTGAAGTGTCCCTGTGGTAAATGTTGTCGCCACACCTGTCTTCCGGCAGCCCCTCCTCGCGGGGCTTCTTTTCCTGAAAGCGGCTGTCCCAGTAGTAACTGTCGTAGCCCATGACTTCCTCGACCCGCATCGCATAGACCAGATAAGGGGTTCTATCTTTTCTGAAGAAGCCAGCTATCCAGTCGCCTGGGACCAGTTTTGCGCCCATGTGATTTGGTGTGCACGCAGCGAGTGTGCAGGTCCCATGAAAGGGATTTGGAGCGAACCCGGTGTCGGTTGTCAAGGTATAGGCGCAGATTTTCATCTCACATCGGTGGCCGAACAATGATTACACAGTCTGTATAAGACGGCAAACACGGACTGTCTCTTTCCGTACGAGAGGTTCCCATATGAACTGGGTCAAAGTCCGTCAGCCAGGCTGCGAACGCCGTGGCCTCCTTTGTTGAACACATGGGTGTAGGTTTAGGTACTCCCAACATCCGGTTCTCCTTCGCTTACAGCAGGGATCATAGCATGGCGCGTCGTGTAAGTCAAGAGTGGCGGGAGAACAACCTTTTGTATCTCTTTCTGGCTCATCGGGTTCTTGCGCACTTTTCCCTGGAGAAGAATTCCGGCCCTTCGGGCCGGGAGTGTTTCGCTTTGGGGCTACCGGCATGAGGGTGTGCTGCGCGCACCCAAGCCGGCGCCGGGCTCGACCATTTGCCATGCTGGAGGCCTCAAAGCGGTAAACTCCCCCGACACGACCACTTTGGGCGTGCCTCCCTGGGCTTGTAACCTCGACCACCCGATTCGCGACCACTACCTTCGAGGATCGCTTGCCGCGACGGGTCCTGCTCTGGATGTTCTGACGTCTTTGCTCCCGGAAACCCGCAATGTACCAAAGACCAGATGAGCCCTCTCTATTCGTATCTCGTAGGAGTAGGCGGTACGTGCGGTGGCGCGTGCCGTGCGGAGGGGGTCGGAAACCGACTCCCGCGTTTGTCATTCGCTGGCTGCGGGGGCGAAGTCAGGCAGATGATGAGAGATAGCATGACAGGCAAGACCGGCCCGGGAAAAATCGTGGGAGGCGGTTGACAGGGGCGGGTCGATGGCGTATTGAATCCGATGGAGCACGCCGAACCGTGTGGCGTCGCCGCTGGAGCCTTTGTGAAAAAAGGAGGTTGCCATGAAGGTGCGGATCGAGGATACGTGTACGGCCTGCGGCCTGTGCTGCGATACCTGCCCCGAAGTCTTCGAGATGGGCGATGAATTAGCCACGGTGATCCTCGACGAGGTGCCCGAGGAGTACCAGGACGCCGCTCAGCAGGCCGCCGACGAGTGCCCGGTGCAGGCCATCATCGTCGAGTAGCCTACCCTGACAGCTCCCGGCTCCGGTCGCCGGCGGCGGTCAGGGCGTCGGTGATCAGCTTCTGGAAGCCGTTCGCGGCGAAGACTTTCAGGGCCGCTTCGGTGGTGCCGCCGGGGGAGGTAACCTTTCGCCTGAGCACCGCCGGGCTTTCACCGCCCTTGTCGGCCTCCGTCGCGAGCAGGCCCGCTCCTTTGGCCGTCTGCAGGACCAGGTCCTTGGCCACGTCCGGGGGCAGTCCCAGCGATTCGGCGGCTTCCGTCATGGCTTCCATGAGCAGGAAGAAATAGGCCGGGCCGCTGCCGCTGACGGCCGTCACGGCGTCGATCAATCCCTCCTTCTCAACCACGACCGCCTTGCCGACCGCCGAGAAGATGGTCAGGGCCTGATCCAGCATTGGCCTGGCCATGTCGTTGGCGAACAGGGCGCTGGCCCCCTCGCCGATCAGGGCCGGCGTATTCGGCATCACGCGGATGATGGGGATATCGCCCAGGGCCGCGGCGATCTTCGCCGTCTTGATTCCCGCCGCGATGGAGATGAACAGCTTTCCAGCCGTGGCGGCGTCCTTGATGCTCTGCAGGGCGTCGCTCATCACTTGCGGCTTGACGCTCAGGACCACCGTCTCAGATCGCTCGACGACTTGCGCGTTCGTCTCGCACGACATGACGCCGTACGTGTCGGCCAGTTCCTTCAGGCGCTCGGCTCTGATGTCGCTGATGAAGACGTCCTGTGCTGTATAGACCTTGGCCGCGACGATCCCTCGGATGAGGGCCTCGGCCATGTTGCCGCTGCCGATGAAGCCGATGGTGCTCATGGTGCTCTCCTTGTCGGGACGGTTGCACTGTTTCTCGTATGCCGTACAATGGGCGACGGTCGCATTGTCGTGCATCAATATAGGAGCAATCAGGGAGCAAAACAATGCAAAAGCAGGTGGAATACGCCGAGGCCGTCAGGACCAAGTACCCCGAGCAGGTCGTCATTGCCGTTGCCAAGGACAAGAACGGCAAGGCCAATCCCGTCACCTTGGGCTGGACGATGATCGCGTCGAGCAGTCCGCCCATGATGGCGATCGCCGTGGCGGCGGGGCACTACACCGTCCAGGCCATCGAGCACTCCAAGTGCTTTACGATTGCCTATCCGTCGGTGGAGATGGCGGATCTGGCCCTGTTCTTCGGTTCGAAGTCCGGCCGGGATGCGGACAAATTAGCCGAGTCCGACTGTCGGACGGAGCCGGCCACGCACATTGACTCGGTCCTGCTCAGCGACGCCGTGGCGAACTTCGAATGCCGGGAGGAATCGCACGTACACGCGGGCGACCACATCGTCTACATCGGCAGGATTGTAGCGGCGCACGTCAACGCCGAGCCGAAGAAGCGGCTGTACACCATCGCCCCCGGCCACAAGCTGGGCCCGGCCTCCTGAGTCGATGGCAGACCGGTTGTCGTTGTCTGCGACTCCCCGTTGTTCCGGGTGCCATGCTTGCGCCGGCGTAAGCATGTTGTTACGAGGGGACATGAGCATGGCTACACAAGCGTAGCCATGGCGCCCGGCTCGGCGATAGCCTGTTTGGGACATTGGGATTTTTGTCATTCGAGGTTGTTTCGGATTTCGATATTCGGATTTCGAATTTGACGCCGGCATGTTTTTGCGACCCGCTCAACCTTGCATGCCGTCGGTTGCTTCGCATGGGCTATCCGGTCAACATCTCAAACTGCTCGGGACTGAGGCACTGCCGCAGTTTCTGCAACGCCGTCAGTTCGATCTGCCGGATGCGCTCCTTGGTCAAGCCGAGTTCGTCGCCGATCTGCTTGAGGGTCTTGGTGTTCTTGCGAATGGATGAGCCGGTCAGGCCGAAGTGATGCAGGATGACGTGCTGTTCGCGCTCGTCAAGCTCTTCGCGGATGACCGCTGCCAGATCGTGGCGGGTCCGCTCGATGGCCAGCACGCCGGCGGTGGTCTCTCGCAGGTCGCGCTGGATACTGGCGAGCGAGGCCGCCCGCTTCGGCGTGAGCTCCGTACTTCGGCCGGAGACCCGGGCGTACTCCTTCGCGATGTTCAACGACGCCCGGCGGCTGAAGCGGTACCCTTTCGTGTAGTCGAATTCCTCCACCGCCTGAATCAGGGCGAAGTTGCCCTTGCTGACCAATTCGAGAAAGCTCGCGCGGTCGCTGGTGTGCTTGCCCGCGATGCTCACGACCAGGCGAAGATTCGCCTCCACGAGCAGCCGGCGGACCTCTTCGGCTTGATCGAGGAAGTCCTCAAGCTCCGACAGCAGCTTCGCAGAGACCCTGGACAGTCTGATCTGATGTCGTTCCTGAGAGACGAGATGCTTCAGGTAGTTGTACCGGCGGAACAGTGCGATTTCCTGCTCCCGATTCAGCACGGGGGTGATCTTAAGCACCTGCATGTATTCCGGCAGCAGGTTCTCGCCGACCAGCTCGAACGGCTCGAGCTTCCTCTCCGGCTTCGGCCGCTCGACGGCCAGCGGCGCGCCCAGGATCTTCTTCTTCGCCTGCTCCTGCAAAAACTCGTCGCTGGCGACATACTCGATCTTCCTCGCCAGCAGCGCCATGGCCCGCCGTTGATTCACGATGCGGTGGATCGTGGCCCGGCTGCGGTCGAAGCGTTTCATGAGCTGCCGGATGCCGACGCCCTGTTTGTAGAGCCGATAGAGCTCGGCCGTCTCGGCTGGCCGCATACGTCCCGACGGTCGGCGAAAAACCGGCTTGTCCGGATGTGCTTTCTCATACTCTTGCAGGATCGTGCGCACCGTCTCCTGAGCGATGCCCAGCTTCTGCGCGACTTGTTTCGTGATCTGGTGACGTGACAGCGACGTCTTCGACGCGAGGCTGCGGCTCTGGCGGATGGCCTGCTGCCGCTGCTTGCTCGTCAGTCGGTGAAAGTTCCGGGCACCGGCGACGAGCTCGGGGTTCTGCTGAACGAACCTCTCGACCGTCGATTGCAGAAATCCGAGACGACGCGTGCCGTCGTCGAAGATGAATTTCCTCGCCAGCAGTCCCCGGTTTCGCCAGCGGCTGATTGTCTTCGTGGACACGTCGAATCTCGCGGCCAGATCCTCGGTGGTGTAGACCTTTTCGTTCTCCCCGCTCGCCGGCGTAGCGAGCCGTCCGCTCAGTTTGGCGATGAAGATCTGCAGATCATCGCGAAGGTCACGACCGTTGACAAGCTCCTGTTCGACTTGCGTCTTGGGATTGTATCCGGTGATGTTGAAGCAGACGAAGTCGTAGGGATACTGTTGGTCGGGCTCGATGCGCGCATAGAGCTTCTCGGCCGCTTCGAGCTCGGCACGGCGTTTCGCCTCCGGCGTGAACCGGAGCTGCATCAGCAACTGCGCCAGGTTGGGGCTCTTGATCTTTCTCATTTTACCAAATGTCCATTCTACCGCCGGGGCCCCCCGAGGAAAAGCCCCATTCCGCTTCTGCCTGTACCTCCGCGACCCCGCCGGGGCCGGGGATTGGAATGCTGGAACGATGGGACGCGGTGAAGAATGCTGGGGCCGCGGATGAATGTAGATGAACGCTGATAAACCCCTGCGAAATATAATTCCTCCTTCTGCCGCGCTTACGACGACCGAAGAAGAAGCACGTGGCCGTCTCTGGCTTGGCTCATCCACCTCTGCAGGGATTCGCCACCGCAGGCAGGATGGGTAACCGACAGGCTATCGGCGGCGATTCTGTTGTTGACTTGGGCGGTGCCAAAAGCGTACAATAAAGCCAGTCAGTCTCCGATCCATCTTCGTAGGAGGAGGATACGATGCGACAGATCAGCCATCATCAGGCCGGCTTGGCCGGCGCTGATTCCACCCACATATCACACTCCCTTGTATTCGCTGTAGTCTTCTGAAAGGAGCAAGATCGTGAACGCAAGATTACCCATACCGACAGTTCTGGTTGTACTGGTTTTGGCCTTCGTTGGCGTGACGGAGGCGAACTGGTCCGAGACGTTCGACGATGGTGCGTTCGACCTGAGTACGTGGCTGTTCCGAGCGTATCCGGAAGTGACGGGGACGTTCGACGCTGCGATCGAAACGGACCCGGACGGCAACGGCTACCTGGCCTTGACTGAGACGAATCCCGGCAATGCCGGCGGTTCGGCCTTCGGCATAGGCATGGGTTCGACCGAGGAATTTGTCGACGTGCGTCTGGGTGCGGTGATCAACCTCAGCGGCGACACGTCTCGGAGCTACCAGGGATTGGCCGCGCGGGCGGCGTATTTCTTCGATGATGGTTCCATCAGCGGGTATCCGGGAATCATCACCAGCGGCTACATCATGTTCATCCAGTGGCAAGAGGGTCCGGCGAACGTCCGCATCGAGGTGCTGAAGGTCCTCAATTCCGAAGATACGGTTATGAAGACGTATGTGGAGGTCCCTGTGCCGGGCCTGGATTTCACGCGGCCCTTCTACGCCGAGTTGGACGCCGTGGGCGCCGGCCCGGTGTACATTACGGGCAGTTTGTATGAGTCCAAAGGCGGCGTGCTGCTGGCGCGGACGCCGACGTGGATCGACACCAGCGCAGCCGATGCGTGGGAAAAGCCGGGCGTGCAAGACGCGGTTTATGCCAAGGGCGCCAGCGCAGTGTTCATGATGAACCAGGATCTTGCCTATCCGGGATATCGCGGCACGTTCGATGACGTCTACTCGGTGGCCGACGGTCCGGCGGCGGTGAATCCAACGCCGGCCAACGGGGCAGAGGGTGTCTCTCCGGATGCGGCCCTGAATTGGGTCGAAGCGGCGTTCGCGACGTCCCGGCAGCTCTGGTTCGGGCCGAAAGGGGCTATGGAACTGGTCGATCCCGCGCCGACCGGGACCAGCTACGATCCTGGGCTCCTGGAATTCGGCCGGACCTATCAGTGGCGCATCGACCAGGTTGGCCCGGGCGGTACGGTGACCGGCCACGTGTGGACCTTTACGACCGATGACGGCATCATGGTCGAAGATTTCGAGTCCTACGCAGATACGACCCAGCTCGCGGAGACATGGGTCGACAACATCACGATGGAGGGCTTCGTCTACACCCTTCTCGATACCGGCACCAAATACCAGGGTGCGAAAGCCATGCGGCTGGAGTACGAGAACCAGTACGATCCGTTCCTCACGGAGGCCACGCGCAGCTTCGAGCCGGCCCAGGATTGGACCCGGGGCGATGTGCAGACGCTGTCACTGGCCTTCCGGGGCACGACGGACAATATCGAGCAGCCCATGTACGTTCGCGTCGAAGACGCCTCCGGCACAGCCGAAACGGTGATGCTCCCGTACGACTACATGGTCCAATCGAAGTTCTGGCGCCAGTGGGACATCGACCTGGCCGAGTTCAGTGACAAGGGCGTGGATCTCGCCAACGTGGCGAAGCTGACAATCGGTCTTGGCAACGGCACGAACTCCGGCCAGCCGGCCGACGACCTGGACATGATATATATCGACACGCTTCGCCTGTGCCCGAAGCCTGATCTCGCCAACTGAAACACGACAGGCAACGGACAGCTCCTGAGCCTTGTCTCTATCGGCTCCGGCACTCGTTTAGGGCCATGGCTGTACGGACTTCTCACAACCGCGTCCTGATGACTGGCGACTAACAAACGATTCCAGACTCCGGGCGAAGGGGGGCGGATACGGTAAGTCCTTTCAAGGCAGGGGATTGGATGGGCCGTGGTAGTTCTGGCCCTCAGTCAATCATCCGCAATCGGTTGAGAAGACCGGTCGCTTTCCCTTGTTCGCCCGGCACTGCGAACATATAATACGATTATGGATTCGCAGGCGACTGTGTTCTGCGAGATGGAGAGACAACGACCGTTGAGGCCTTCTGCTCGGCGATGGCCGGGAGGCCACGACGAGCCCTGGCCGCTGCAATGGGTGTGACGGTGGCATGTTCTCTATGATAGGAGTCGAGACGGTTCGCAGATGCGGATAACAGATGTCATTTGGAAGGAACCCGTTGTTGAAAAGCTGGCTGGCAAGCACGGCGTATCGATTGCGGAGGCGGAGGAAGTCCTCCTTTCGAGGCCGGTTGTTCGCAGGATGCTGAAAGGACGCGTGCGCGGTGAGGATATCTACAGCGCCATGGCGCAGATTGCCGACGGAAGGTACTTGATCGTGTTCTTCATCGACAAGACGCGGGGCTTGGTATTGCCGATCTCGACACGCAACATGAGCCCTTCAGAAAGGCAGTATTATGCGAAGCACAGACAAACACGTTGATCCTCTTCCGGATGAATTCGAATCGGATCAGGAGGCGGCGGAGTTCTGGGACACACACAGTGTCACTGACTACGAAGAATTCCTGGAGCCTGTTATTCTCGACGCGGATATCCGGAGGCGACACTTTGAAATCGAGGTGGATGAAGAGAGCTTTCTGGCCTTGCGTGAAAGCGCCAAGAAAGAACGGAAACCCGTCAAGGAACTCGCCAGCGAAATCCTCAAGCAGAGACTCCGCGCCGGTTGAGCCTGGCAGAGGTGTAAACGTGGGTGTCTCGGTTTCGCAGACGCTCTCTTCAGAGAGTCAGTTCCTCTCGCAATGAGGAATGCGCGGGGCGCGATGATCCCGCGTCATCAACAGTCCATCGTCGAACATTGTAGAACCGTCAATGAGTTTGATCTACTCCCCGTCGGACACGCCGCGAGGCCTCGGGCGGGGTTTTGCTTTTTGGGAGTACGAGAGGAGAGCAGGAGGACTACTCTACTGCTGTGCCTTCGACGGGCCGCGCCAATGGCTTAGGCATCAGGAGGGTTGAATTGGCAGAGAGCGCAACTGGACCCGGGTTCCCAGGAGTGTGGCGGGCATATGTCGCAACGATTCCGGGATCTGCTCTTTCGCTACCGCCGCCAGAGCCGCGATGAGCGCTGTCTTGGGAAGGCCGGATACACAGGAGTAGCCGCCGTCAATCGAGTCGGTCAAGATCTCTCCGAGGCGTCCTATGCCGAATGCTCCGGCGCGGCCCATCGGTTCCCCGGTCGATAGATACCAACGGATGATTTCCGGCGATAGGATTTTGAAATGAACCTCGGCCGTCTCCGTGGCGAGGCTGCCCTCTGCGGCGCCGGCCACGGCTACCGCCACCGCGGAGCAGGCCATGGCACTGTTGCCGCTGAACGCCTGAAGATACTCCGTCGCGGCTGTGTCGTCGGCAGGTTTTCCCAGCATCCGGCCCTGTGCCTTAAGCACCGTGTCTGCTGCGACGACAACGGCTCCTTTCTCCGCGATCGTGAGACCCGCCATCAACTTCCGTCGGGCGTTCTCTTCCACCGTCTCGCGTGCGGTGGCCGCGACGACTTCCTCCACCTCGACCTTCAGAAGCTGAAACGCAATATCCAGTTCCTCCAGGATGGTCTGTCGCTGGGCGGATGCCGACGCCAGATAGACTGAAGGTCTGTGGCTCATCGTGTTTGCGGCCTCACTCATGTCCCGCCTCCTCGTTGTACCAGGTATTGATACCGGTTTCGAACTCCTCGCGCGTCTTGGCCTTCATGAGGGTTAGCAGCACCTGTTTGCGTTTGGGGTGACGTCGGACATAGTAGACTGCGAACTTACGGAAATAGTTGATCCCCTTTTTCTCCGGCAATCCACGGAGAACACGAGCAAGATGTTCGAGGATGACGAGCCGCTGCTCCTCCAGGTCAGGGGGCGGCGGCAACGGGCGGCCCTCCCAAACGCAGCGCAGGTCGCGGAAGATCCAGGGATTGCCGATCGCGCCGCGGGCGACGACGAAACCATCGAGTCCGGTCTTTCTCATGAGCTCGACCGTCGAGGCAGGATCGAAGATATCGCCGCTGCCGATGATCGTTGCAGCGGGGAAGCGGGCCTTGACGGCGGCGAGGATGCTCCAGTCGGCCTTGCCGCGATATCGCTCGGACACGGTGCGGCCGTGGATCACGAGGGCATCGGCCCCGGATTCGATCGCGCGTGCGATGATCTCCCAGAAGTTGTCGCGGGAGCGGGACGAATGGTTCATGCCGATCCGGAGTTTCATCAGGACCGGGCACGAGACGCTGTCCCGCACTGCTTTGAGGATGTCGATCACGGCGTCCGGGTGGTCGAGCAGCGCCCCGCCGCGGCCCCGACGCAGGACCTTGGGGGCCGGACAGGCGAAATTCAGGTCGATCACATCGTACCCGATGGCCACCAGATCGCGGGCGGCCTTGGCCATCGTCGCGGGGGTCTTGCCAAGGATCTGGGCCCCCACGGGGTGCTCATCGGGCCCTGGCTGAAAGCAGGCCTTGCGTAGAACCTTCGGGTGGATCACGCTCTTGGCCAGCATCACGTCGGTCAGCGCGAAGGGGCACCCGAACCGCCGTGCGAATACTCGCATGGAGTAATCGCTGTAGCCGCTCAAAGGGGCTTGGAAGAACGGCATGTCCAGGGCAAGACTGCCCAGTTTCAGACCCACAAGGCTATGCATATGTCCGATCGCTTATCAAGGTCGTCCCGCATGGTGTCCTGTCGTCGTCAACCTCACCGTTGCCTGTACGACGTTTCTATGTACCTGTCGGATGATTTCATCAACTCACGATAACACCTTCCCGCCGCCAAAACAATGGAAGCACTGGCCTGCTCCCCAAATGTGGAAAAGAAAAGGACAGCGCTGTGGGCGCTGTCCTTGGGGTGTCGGTGTAGTTCTTTTTTTTGTGGGGGCTATGCCACGAGGCTCTTGGCGGTGTCGACCGCGGAGGCGGCGTCGGGGGCGTAGCCGTGGGCGCCGATCTTCTCGGCGAAGGTCTGCGTTACCGGGGCGCCGCCGACCATGATTTTGGCCGTGACTCCCGCCTGCTGCAGGGCCTTGATCGTCTTTTCCATGCCGGGCATGGTCGTCGTCAGCAGGGCGCTCATGCCGATCAGGTTCGCGCCCTTCGCCTTGGCTTCGGCGGCGAATTTCTCCGGCGTGACGTCCACACCCAGGTCGATCACCTCGAACCCGGCGCCCTTGAGCATCATGGCGACGAGGTTTTTGCCGATGTCGTGCAGGTCGCCCTGGACGGTGCCGATCAGGAATTTGCCGATGGGCTGGACGCCGGCCTTGACCAGCTCCGGCTCCAGGATCTCCATGGCCATTTTCATCGCCCGGGCTGCGATCAGAACCTCCGGAATATAGACCTCGTTGTTCTTGAAGCGAGCGCCCACCACGTCCATGCCCGCGATGAGCCCCTCGTCGAGGACCTGTTTCGGGGCCGTTCCCTCCTGCAACGCCTCCTTCGTCACGTTCACCGCCGCCGTCTGGTCGCCCCGGATCACTGCATCCGCCAATGTCTTCAAATCTGCCATGGTCAATCACCTCAAAACATTACCCAAGTTCTCATTCTCCCGATCAGGCCACAATTAGACCGCATGGCTCGCCGTACGACAAGGAAAAAACCCCCTCGATCCATCAATGATTCTCAATGGTCCCTGTCCGACTGTTATGTGTCGTGTCCTCGCTGGGGAACGGTCGTCACATTACACGAATGGGCTTTTGCGTTGACCGGATTACAGGGGGGCGTGTACAGTGTGAGCAACTGGCAGTGGGAATCAGGCCGATGCATAAGGATGTCGACGAGCACAGCGACGAACGGACAGAAGAGCACGATCATGACTTGAGTCTGCGCGAGGTCTCACGCAAGCGGCTCTGGGTTGCCTTGGCCATCATTCTGAGCTTTCTTGTCGTCGAGGTCATCGGCGGCCTGGTGACGGGCAGTCTCGCGCTCCTGGCCGACGCCGGCCACATGTTGACGGACGTTCTGGCGCTGGCATTGGCGATCTTCGTGGCGCATCTGACCAGGCGTCCAGCGACGCCGGAGCGGACGTTTGGCTTTCTCCGTGCGGAGGTTATCGGCGCGTTCGTAAACGGTGCGATGCTGATTCTCATCGTCGGTCTGGTGTATCGCGAGGCCATCCTTCGGTTCTTTCATCCGCCCGAGGTTCGGGGAGCAGGCATGTTGGTGGTGGCGTTTGTCGGCCTGTTGGCGAACATTGCCGGCGCATGGGTCCTGGCCGGCAGTCGCGGCGACAACATCAACATCCAAGGGGCTTTCGCGCACATGCTGGCCGACGCGCTCGGTTCGATCGGGGCGATCATAGCCGGCACGGTCATTCTCCTGACCGGCTGGATGCTCGCGGACCCCCTCATCAGCATCGTGATCGGCACGCTGATCTTGTGGAGCAGCATCGGCCTGCTGCGGCGTACGCTTGCCATTCTGATTCATGCCACACCGTCTCATCTTGATTTCCACGAGATCAAAGCGGCTCTTGAAGGCAACGAGCATGTGGAGGCGGTGCACGATCTGCATATCTGGTCGGTCACGTCGGGCTTTCCGGTCCTGACCGCGCACATCTGGCTCAAGCCCACCTGCTCCAGCCCGGAGCACTGGGAACAGGTCCTCCTGCAGATGCGCGATATGCTGCGCGAGCGATTCGAGATCGAGCACATCACGCTACAGATTGAGCCCGCAGGATTTGCCGAAGAGCTTGGGCCGCTTTGATGGATCGGCCGACCGCACCAGTGAGGGAACGCGGGGGCGGAAGAGACGGGTTTGCCGAGGACAGGGGCCGATGCTGGGCTAACTGAATGGGAACAGCAGAAAGGCGGCGATGTCCCATACGGTGTGACTGACGGCGTTAAGTAGCATGGAGCCGTGGCGTCGGTAGAGCCAGCCCCAGAACAGGCCGCAGACCCCCGCCGCCAGGACCAGGATGGGATTGCCGCCCGCGAGGTGGATCGCGGTGTAGGCCGCCGTCGCGAGGAGCCAGCCGGAGCGCTCGTCCAGCGCGTCGCCGAGTCGTCTTTGCAGAAAGCCTCGCCAGAACAACTCCTCGCCCGGCCCGATCACGAAGATCATCAGCAGTACGATCCGCAGAGCAGGGGCTTGGTCCTTGAAGGCGTAGATCGCGGAGATCTCCTGGCCCGCGCCGGCGAGAATGTAGCGGCAGGCCTTGTTGCCGACCCAGAAGACGACGTACAAGGCAACCGCCGAAAATACACCCAGCGCGACCTTGCGCAGGGGATGCTCCTTCAGGTCGGCAACCAGCACCGCGCGCCATCCTGGATCTGCGAATTGCACGACGGTCAGGAGGATGACCAGATTGGCCGTCATCCACCACCAGAAGTCGAATGGACCGACGCCGCTGGTGATGAACAGCGGAACGAACAGAGCCAAGGCGAGCAGCAGTACGCAGATTGTAGATTTCACAGAGTTGGCCCCGGCTTCATTGAATCAGTGCGTGCAGGCCCAGCGCGGCGACGCAGAGCAAACCGAAGACGAGATTCAGTTGGGCCGTCGCTCCGTCCATGGCGGCAAAGGCCATGCTCTTTTGTGGGTCGTGTCGTTGCGCGCCGATTCTGATTAGTCGGACGGCCATGGGCACCGCCAGCAACGTGATCAGGAATGTCGCGGGCATCTTGGGGGATAGATTCGTTGTGTGAGTCGCGAGCACAAGAAAGGCGATGAAGGCGAACGGGCCGAAGACAAGGATGCTGTAATACATCTGCGATCCGGCGTCGCCAAGATGACTGGCGACGGTGCGAGTTTTGGCGGCGGTATCACTGCGGATGTCGCGCCAGTTGTTCGAGTGAAGAATGGCGATGACCAGCAGTGACATAGGCACAGCCCAGACGGCGGGCACCCAGGACGGACGACCCGTCTGGACCGTCCACGCGCCCAGGGCGCCCAGGATGCCGAAGTCCAGGAACACGGTCAGGTCGCCGAATGCGTGGTACTTCAGAGGCCACGGCCCCCAGGTGTAGAGGACGCCGATGAGGACGCCGGCAGCGCCGATGTAGAGAATCGGCAGGCCGACCCGGCTGACGATGTACAGGCCGATGAGAGAGCCGGTCGTCAGGCACAGCACGGCGGCCTTCAGCGCCTGGCCCGGTGTGATCCACTGCCGAACCACGGCCCCGCTGACCGGGTTGACCTGTGTGTCGATGCCTCTGCGATAGTCATAGACATCGTTGAGCAGATTGGCGCCTGTGTGCAGCAGGGCCATGCCTGCCAGCGAGGCCACGAACAGGGCAAAGTCGAACGAGGCGCCCCCGATCGTAACGGCCAAGACCGTGCCAAAGGCCACGGGCATGGCCGAGGCCGGTAGGGCAAAGACGCGGGCGGCGACGAGCCAGAGCTTGATGCTCGAAGCTGGTCTCGGTGGCTTGGTCTTCCGATTCGATGTCATACTGGATTCACGCATACGTACCTTAGAACGATTCCGAGGCCGGACTTGTTCGGAATTTCCGTGCATATAGTCGATCTCGCGTGCGCCGTCAAGGGCCGGTGCGGCCCGGGCGCTCTCATTCGACCCACGGGCGCGCCTGCTTGATGTTGAGGCGGCCGTCAGTAGTGATCTTGAACTCGATATCCATCGCGAAGTCGGGGTCTCGACCGCGGTCGGCGTACAGATATCGAAACTGCGACCGAATCCACCCCATGACATCGGCCAGCTCGAAGATCTGCGCCTTCGTCAGCACATGCTCTCCCTCAGCGACCAGATTGGAGTGCCGGATGTACTGAATCTCGTAGCGCTCCATGCCCAAGAGGTCCGCGACCAGGAACTCGTCCGGGATCGAGAACGCCGGCGGATTCGTGACGAGATCTTCGCCCACCTGCACGTTCACATAGTAGCCGGGCCAGTTGGGGTCGTAGATGTTCTTCGTTATGGCGACGCCGTTGGCCAGCTCGTCGTCATAGTTCGGGTGGACGAGCACGCCCATGGCCGAGTGCAGGTGGTCGACGCGGTAGAAGTCGCGCTCTTCGAACGCGCGATACGTCCAGAGGCTGGCCCACACCTGCTTGATCGATTTGGCGATATGGCCTTCGTCCGGATGGTGGGTGTACGAATCGTACAGGCCGGCCCCGTTGAACGTGGGGAGGTCCTCGTTGTTGCTGCTGGATCGGCACCGCAAGGACGTGCCGGCGTCAAACGAGGCGTGCATCGTCTGAAGGGCGTCGAGCATCCACTGGGGCATCGCGCCCGTGCGCAGGACCGAGCGAAAGGTGCTCAATGTGCGCTGCCGCGTTTCCGGATCGCTCCGAAAAGCCGGATCGGCCATCATGACGGCCGCGATGCTATAGAAGTCGTTGTGCTTCATGAACTCGTCGTAAAAATAGAAAGGCGCCGCGAAGCCATCCGGGACCATGTCCGGCGGGAGGAACTTCCGCAACTGGGCCACGTTGGCGGCCTTGGCGCCGAAGCTGTTGGAGTCTTCGAAGCCGATCTGCGACAGCGGGGCGATGGTCGTGACACTGAGGTCGCGCGGGGGCGTCTGGGATTCCTTCGGCCGGATGGAATCGAAGAACGCGTTGACATCCTCGAAGGAGGCCTCTTCCAGCGTGTAGCCTTCCGGCTGAACGGCGAACCGAACATACTTTTCGTCCAGTGCCAGGATATCCGCCCGGGTGGTGGCGTTCCTGATGTATGCGTTGGGCGTGTGGTTCTGCTTCGCCTTGAGATTGACGTGCGACAACGGCGTCTGGGGGACCTCCGTGATGATCCCGGCCACGTGGCTCAGCGTGTTCGGCAGCGTCCGATAGACCACGATGTCACGAGCGGAGACCGTCTCCGGACCCTCAACGATTCTCAATCGTCCGTAGGCCTCTCCCATTGTCAGTGCGATGTAGCTGACCTGCCCGAAAAGCTCCTCCGTTCGGACAACGGCCACGGAGGACGCTTCATACAGGGCTTTCTCGCTCTCGTACAGGGCCCGCTGGGTCTCTCCGCAGGCGTGATAGAAGAGCTTGCCTGCGACGAAGGGCATGTTCTCCACGATCATCTCGTAGGCTAATTGGACGAGCTCGAAAGTCACCGGGTCCGTCGGCCAGAACTCCAGCGTGTAAATCCCCTGAGTGGTTTCATTCGGTTCGTAATGGTCGTGGGCGATGATGCTGCCCGCGAGATTCTTGCGATGACTGGAGAAGTAGGTCTCGCGTTCGAACGTCTCCTGATCGATCTGCCAGCCCAAACAATCGACGACGAAATAATAATGGTAGGGGTGGTTCCTTGTGTTCTGGAAGTACAGTTGGGGACTGGCCGTATCGACGCCGGGGATCGTGAATTTCACCTCGGGTGCCTGCATCACGCCGGGGAAGTTGTTGCGGTCTGCGTACAGATCGAAGGACGCCCGGTCGTCGATGCGGAGCGTCCCGCAGTCCGGCGAAAGCTGGGCGAACCCTGCGCGCGTGGCGAATCCCGCCGTGATGAGGATGCCGGCCGCAAGTGAAAACCACCTCTCTGCGACTGTCCGTTTCATCACCGCGCCCGGAACTCTCGCCTTACCGCCCATCGGTCTCTGCATGCCATCTGCATACTACCATTATACCAAATCGCCGGCCCAAATGGGAGAGCCGACAGCGATAGGCTGTCCCGGGGCAAGGTGGGGAAGGCTCAATTCAGGCTGTGGCGCAATCGGTCGAGGATCTCGGTGACCAGGCGGGTGCGTGCCGATTCACCCTCGCCGTAGAGACGCAGTCGGTGGTTTTCGAGGCTGCCGTTGGGCCGCCTGAAGGCGACCTGGACGAAGGGCGTACCGGCCTCATCGGGCAGGATCGGACCGACGACGACGGCCCTTGCACAATTCGTCACATCCACCAATCGCCGGGCGGTTCGAGCGAGCGTGGGGTCTTCAGGTTGACCCGGTGGAGAACCAAGCAGACGTTGGAGTCTTGGCTCGGATGGGGCGACGAACGCTCCGGCTACGATCTGCTGTGCGGCGTCGGCGCCATGGAGAGCCGCGGCCAATGCGCCGCCGCTGCCTACCTCGGCCAGTGCGAGCGTCTCGTTGCGGGCCGCGAGCAGACTCAGGATGTGCTCTTCCAACGAGGTGGTCTCATCATCTGCGTAGACAGAGTCGCCCAGGCATTTCACGATGTTGTCCTTTAGCTCGCGAAGCATTGCGCGAGCCTGCGGCGTATCGTCCGGCAGCGAGAAGGTGAAGTCCACACGGCCGCCTTCGAATTGCGACGAGGTGATAACTCCCGGCGGTGGGAGGGCGTGGTCTTTGAGCGTCTGGTCGATCTGTGATTGCCCGAGACCGACGAAGCGCAGCGTCAACGAGCAGCCAAGCGTACGCGTCCCGAAGCGCCGGCTCAGATACGGCACCAGCTCGTCGCGCACCATCGGCTGCAGCTCCCGCGGCGGCCCGGGCAGCGCGACGATCACACAGTCCGCCGTTTCGAAGACCAGCCCGATCGCCGTTCCGTTGGCGTTCTTGAGATAGGTCCCGCGCGCTGGCGTCTGTGTCTGTCGGCGCAGGTTTGCGCGCAGCTCGGCGGGGGACACATTGAAGCGTCGCGCCATCTCCGACAGCGCATCCGGATGTTCGTGCAGCGGGATTCCCGTGAAGTCGCTCAGGGCCTTGCGCGTGATATCATTGTCGGTAGGTCCGAGGCCGCCTGTGACGATGACCAAGCCGGCCTTATCCGAGGCAAAACGAAGAGCGGCCTTGAGGTCCGTTTGTTTGTCCTCCACGCACATCGAGCCGACGCATTGCAGGCCGAGCGGGCGAAGCGTCCGCGTCAGAAAGAACGTGTGCCCGTCCGAATAAGCACCCGACAGCAGCTCGCCTCCGGTGACCACGATCCTGTAGTGAACGGGTTCGCGAGCCGATTCTCCTGCGAAGACCGGTGTCAACAGCCCGACCGATGTGCAAACCAGCAACCACGACCATCCGAGCCACCGTTTCGCCGGCGAGCCGAAGCTCACATCTCTGATTCCCGTCATTGTGCGTACTCCAACATTGAATCCGATCGATAGTGGTACGAGCAGGAGCGGGAATAGTCAATGGGCTGCTGTTCGCCGAGCTTGGATGTGGACTCCAATGGGTGCACGACAAGATCCCCATAGACGCTCCGGATGTCATTGCGAGCCAGCCGGAGGCTGGCGCGGCAATCTCAATCCCTCGTCTTCTCGGAGATTGCTTCGTCGGCGTGCGCCTTCTCGCAATGACATTCTTCTTGTCCTGGCCCGCCCCTTTCCCATTGTGGGCCCGCTCTGATCGAAAGAAAACACTGGAAGTCTGTAGGGGATTGCGACAGAATACTGTGCGTTCGTGCCGCTGGTTCGTCAAGCGGGTGACTTAAGTAGTCTCATTCGGGGCCGTGCAGGCCGGTAAGGAGTGACGATCGTGAGTGAGCAGATGAATCGACGCGAGTTCCTGGGTGTCAGTGCGGCCGGCGCGGGGGCGGTGCTGTTGGGCAGTCAATTGGCGACGGCGGGGCAGCAGGAGGGCGATTGGCCACCCAAGATGCCACCCGTGAAGATCTACAAGGTGTTTATCGGGAGGACGGGCGGCATCTATCTCTCCCGGCCAACCGATGAGATCGACAGATTCAACCGGTACCTCGCCAACCTCGAGTATAAGCTCGGTGACGTTCAGTTCATCGGCGGCGACCTGCTGCCGCCTGCCGAGGTGGACCAGATCCTGCCAAAGATGGCCGAGGCGGACGGCGTGCTATTGTTCCATCTCTGTGGCCACGGCGGCGATGCGCCGCTGCAGGCGATGAGCAAGATCATCGACACGGGCCTGCCGACCGTAGTCTTCTCCCAGCCGTTCAGCGGCCACGGGTGGATGTACTTCCCGCAGTGGCAGAAGCAGGGCAAGAAGGTCTTCCTGCTGCCGAGCAGTGACTGGAGCGAGCTGGATCGGGCGGTCGGGCTCATGCGCGTTGGGCCGCACATGGCGAAGACCCGTATCCTCGTTATCCGAGGGCCGTTGGGGACCGCTGCGGCCTGCTCGCCGGAACAGGTGAAGGAGAAGCTCGGGACCGAGATGATCCCCGTCACTGTGGAGGAGACCCTCAAGGCCCATGAGGCTGTCAGTCTGAAGGACGCCGAGGCTGAGGCCCGGCGATATTGGCTCAGCAAGGCCAAGAAGGTGGTCGAGCCGACGAAAGACGAGGTCATCAATGCGGCCCGGTTCTATTTGGCCGTCAAGAACCTGATGATGGAGAACGGGGCGCAAGCCGTCACGAGCTCGAACTGCATGGGCGAGCCGGCCAAGGGCTGCCTGGCCTTCAGCAAATTGGGCGATCTGGGCCTCGTCGGGGCCTGTGAGGGCGACATGGACTCGACGCTGACCATGCTCATGTTCGGCTACGCGTTCGGCGTGCCCGGCTTCATCACCGACCCGGTCTTCGATACGGCCAGCAACGCGCTGATTCATTTCCACTGCACATGCGCGACGAAGATGGCCGGACCGAAGAGCCGGCGCCTGCCGTTTACGATCCGCACGCAGAGCGACAGCGAACGGGGCGTGTCGCTCGACGTCGAGATGCCGCTCGGCCAAGCCGTCACGTGCGCCAAATTCGTCAACCTCGACACAATGGTCCTCTCGACCGGCGAGGTCTTCAAGGTCACCCACGACGAGCTCGGTTGCCGCACCCAGTTCTGGACCAAGGTCAAGGACGCCCGCAGTATGTTCCACAACTGGGGCGCCGGCGTCATCGAGGGAGGCGTCATGACCCTGCTCCATCGCGCCGTCTTCTTCGGCGATCACATGCAGAGCATGAGAGACCTCGGAAGCCTCATGGGATTCAGGGTTGTCGAAGAGGCATAAGGCCAACAGCAAAGAACAAAGCGCAGACAGCAAAATTGAGGAAGCGTCGCTACGCGAGCTTCAGCTTCGCGAAGCGGCGTTTGCCGACCTGGATGACCATGCCGTCACGGGGCGTGACTTCGGCGTTCGGATCGGTAGCTTTGGCGCCGTCGACGCTCACGCCGCCCTGGGCGCAGAGACGCTTGGCTTCGCCGCCGGTTTCGACCAGCTTGGCTGCGGTCAGGAGATTCTTGACCGTGATGGGACCGGCCGGCAGGGCGATCTCCGGCAGGTCGTCGGGGAGCCGGCCCTGCGCGAAGACCTTCTCAAACGCCGCGGCGGCGGCCTCGGCGGCTTCCGCGCCGTGGAACTGGGAGACGATCATCTTGCCCAGCAGGACTTTCGCTTCTTTCGGGTGCGTTGTATCCGGATTGGTCATCTCGGCGATCCGCTCGGCGGGCAGGTCCGTGAGCAGCGTGTAGTAGTTCTCCATCATCTCGTCGGAGATGGACATGACCTTGCCGAACATGTCCGCAGGGGCGTCGGTGACGCCGACGTAGTTGCCCTTGGACTTGCTCATTTTCTCTTTGCCGTCGAGGCCGACAAGGATAGGCATGGTGATGACGATCTGCGGCGGTTGGTCGTTCATGCGCTGGAGGTCGCGGCCGACGAGGTTGTTGAACGTCTGATCGGTGCCGCCCAGCTCGACGTCGCTGCGGATCATCACCGAATCGTAACCCTGCATGAGCGGGTAGAGGAACTCGTGCACGCCGATGGGGTCGCCCTTCTTGTATCGCAGCTCGAACGTGTCGCGTTCGAGCATACGCGCGACGGTCATGCTGCCGGCCAGGCGGATGATATCGGCCAAGCGCAGGTCGGCCAACCACTCGCTGTTGTGCCGGACTTCAAGCTTGTCCGCCGAGGTGTCGAGGACCTTGCCGGCTTGCTCCAGATAGGTCCGGGCGTTTTGCTCGATCTGCTCGGGCGAGAGCATAGGCCGCGTCGTGTTCTGGCCGGTCGGGTCGCCGATGCGGGCGGTGTAGTCGCCGATGATCAGCACGGCCTTGTGGCCGAGGTCCTGAAACTGCCGCATCTTCCGCAGCACGACCGTATGGCCCAGATGGATGTCCGGGCTGGTCGGATCGAGCCCGAGCTTGATCCGCATCTGCCGGCCCGCCTTCGCCGCCTCGGCCAGCCGCTGCCCCAGCTCCGCCTGCGTGTAGATCTCCACCGTCCCCCGGCTCAACTGCTTCAACTGTTCCATCGTCTGGGTCGTCATGCACACCTCGAATTCAGTTCGTCAAAAGAGCCGGGTATTATAGGCGCAAACGCCACATCCAGCAAGGCCCGAGTCGCCACCCGAGCATTGATGTGCCTGTGCAGGTGTTTGGGCATCCGGGTCTTGCCCTGCCGATGGTCCTGGGTGGCGCTTATAAAGAGCTTGCTGTCAACTTATGCCGTTCCTGCCTGCTCAAATTCTCTTCGGACACCTGCATCGAAAGCCATTCCTTCGCCCACGCACCGCCTCGGCCGCAGCCCTGCAATGCGTCCTTGCCGACCGCTTCGGTTTCTCCAGCGAGACCGTCGGCGTCCGAAGCACACCATCACGCTGTCGGCGTCAAGGTGATACACTCCCGGCCCTCCGGGCCGAGAGGCTTTCATATTCTGAGTGGTCATCAGGGCCCCGCACTGGTTGCAGGTGGGGGCTTCATCGGGTATAATCGACCGGTAGCAGTGAGAACCGGCGGCCGTCAGATGCGCCGGGGCATAGCGGACCTTGTATTGGAGGATCGAGGCCATGAGGAATCTGCTTTCTGTATTCACGGCGTTTCTGCTCGTCTTGTCCTGGCAGGCGGCGTTCGCCCAGTCCGGCGAAACGAGCGAGTACGTATTCATGGCCGGACACAGCACCATCACCCAGACAGGCAGGGTCGCCGGCGTTCACGTCTACCAGTGGACCTATTCCATCGAAGGACAGTTCCAGCTTGTCGTCGATCGCGACACCGGGACAGCTTCCTTTGCCCGCGTCGATGCCAACGCGGTTGACGAGAGCGACGACCGGAACACCCTGGACCCGAACGAAGTCTTCAATCTGACCGGCTTGACCGGTACGGTTGTTGACGATACGCCCATTTGGTATGAGGGCATGACGATTATTTCGTTCCGGGGCATGGCTCCTGACGGCAGCGATGTCTACATCACCGTGAGGCTCGACGACGATTTGGCCCACCTTGGGGGCTGGACAATGAACCCTCCCGACCCGGCCGATTGCCTCCTCTTTGGACTGGATGTCATCGCCCAACGTAAATACTCTGGCGGCATAGGCACGGCGGACAATCCGTACAGAATAGCCACGGCCGCCGATCTGATCGTTCTCGGCGAGACGCCCGAAGATTACGACAAGCACTTCATCCTGACCGCCGACATCGACCTTGACCCCAACCTCCCCCGACGCAAGGTTTTCGACAGAGCTGTGATTGCGCCTGATACTGATCTATATGAATCTGAATTTGACCTGCTCCCTCCGTTCCAGGGAACTTCCTTTACCGGGGTATTCGATGGGAACGGCCACACGATCTCGAATCTGACGATCACTGGCAAGAGCTATCTGGGTGTGTTTGGGAAATCAGGCTCCGAAGCGAGGATCTCCAATCTGGGCCTGGAAGAGGTGGAGGTCAATGGTAGCGGCAGTTGCGTCGGAGGCCTCGTGGGCTGGAACGTTGACTTGGGCAGCATCAGCAACTGCTACAGCACCGGAACGGTCGCTGGAGACTGGTCTGTCGGCGGTCTCGTGGGCTTGAACGGGGGCTTTGTTATGAAGGCCGGGAGCATCACCCACTGCTACAGCACCGGCACGGTCAATGGACGTGATATTGTCGGCGGCCTCGTGGGCGGTAACGAGGGCAGTATCACCCACTGCTACAGCACCGGCAGGGTCAATGGAAACGATAATGTCGGCGGCCTCGTGGGTTGGAGCAGGTACCCCGGCAGCGTCACCTCGAGTGTATGGGATATGCAGACCTCTGGTTTGTCGGGCAGTACAGGCGGCGTGGGCTTAACCACGGCGGAGATGATGGACCCCGATATGCTCGGCCTGAACGGTCTTGCCGATGACCCGAACTGGGTGCTGGACGCCGGCCACGATTATCCGCGATTGGCCTGGGAAGGCTCTCCAGGGCAAATCATAACAGAGCCGGAAATTGACTGGCTCCAAGGCAGTGGAACGGCGGAAGCTCCCTATAGAATTGACACATGCGACCAGTTGATTCTATTAGGCAAGGCAGGTATTCTGTCGGACAAACACTTTGTCCTCGGCGCAGATATTGACATGGACCCGAACCTGCCGGGCGGACGGCTCTTCACACAGGCGGTAATCCCACGCTTCACAGGGGTCTTTGATGGCAATGACCATACCATCTCGCACTTGACCATCGAAGGTGGTAGCTTCCTTGGTCTCTTCGGGGAATTAGGCTCCGGGGCGATCATTTCCAGTCTGGGCATGGAAGCGGTAGATGTCAATGGAACCGGCTATTATGTCGGTTATGTCGGCGGCCTCGTGGGCTGGAATAGGGGCAGCGTCACCCACTGCTACAGTAGTGGCTCGGTCAATGGACCTGATAGTGTCGGCGGCCTCGTGGGAGGCAACGACGAGGGCAGCGTCACCCACTGCTACAGTAATGGTTCGGTCAATGGACATGATAGTGTCGGCGGTCTCGTGGGTTGGAACAATGGTGGCGCCAGCATCACCCATTGCTACAGCACCGGCACGGTCAGTGCAGCCGGCGAACGTGTCGTCACAAACATTGATATCGGCGGCCTCGTAGGCTGGAACGGGGGCAGCATCACCCATTGCTACAGCACCGGCACGGTCAGTGCAACCGGCGAATGTGTCGTCGGAAACTATGATGTCGGCGGCCTCGTGGGCTTGAACGGTGGCTTGGGTCTGGGGGGCGGCAGCATCACCAACTGCTACAGCACTGACGCGGTCAATGGAGACAGTAGTATCGGTGGCCTCGTGGGAGGCAACGAAGAGGGCAGCATCGCCAACTGCTACAGCACCGGCACGATCAATGGAGACCGGTTGGTCGGCGGGCTCGTGGGTTGGAAGTCTGACCTGGGCAGCACCGCGTCGAGCTTCTGGGATATTGAGACCTCGGGACAGATAACAAGTGCAGGCGGCACGGGCAGAACCACCGTTCAGATGCAGGCCGCCAGCACTTTCTTAAATGCCGGCTGGGACTTTATCGACGAAACGGCCAATGGCACGGAGGACATCTGGCGGATTCTGGAGGGGCGGGACTATCCGCGGTTATGGTGGGAGCTTCCGGCGGATGACTTCGAGGATGGCGAGGTCGGGCTCGACAACTTCACCATCGACGCCGGCGCCATCGTCCAATAGCGTGGATTTGCTGGTGGGAGATCATCACAGCCTGGGACGGCCGCGAAGAGGCCGCAGAGCAAGAGAATGGAACCGCGGATGAACGCCGATTAGATCACAGAGTGCCATGGGGCAACTGACGCAGAAGGTGATTGGCTGCGCGCTCACTGTCGGCAGCACGTTGCGGTGCGGATTCCTGGAGAAGGTGTACTTCGGGAAACCGAAGCTGGAAGTCCGGCGTGTCGCGAACAACTACTGATTCATCAGCGTTTATCGGCGTTCATCCGCGGTTTCAAAGATTCTTGGGCGGCTCCAAAGGGATTGCTCCCGTCCGATGGGCCGGGATTCTTGTCCAGCGAGGCAATTCCGCAAGAATCGAACGGGCTGAAAATCTCATGCAGAGCACGGAACTACTTCTCCACTCTCGTCATCCCTTTGCCCAGCAGGGGTAGTACGTCGCGGGCTTCCTGTGGGCCGTAGTTGAATACCGTGAAGCCGCCCGTGTTGAGCTTCCTCGTGATGCCGATCTGCTCGATGAGTTTTGCGATGTCCGCGGGATCCTTCCACACGCTCAGGCCGATTCCCGGATAGCAGGGGACCGCGCCGGCCCATTCAAGCTGGTTTACCACGGCGCGCTCGAAGGTGGCGCTGGAGGAGAAGTAGTCCATGGGACAGACAAAATCAAGATAGCCCTTCTCACACCATAGCTTCCAGTCCTGGCCCACCACGTCGCGATCCACGGGCCAGTTGCGGAAGACGGCCGCGGAGATCTTGATCTGAGGCCGGATCTGCCGTGCCT
>Ga0207752_1000230_pt1 | contig 26566 bp, 16 predicted proteins | sample Pon2CUnioCityCA_6_FD_187272 | JGI IMG/M metagenome (GOLD analysis project Ga0207752, IMG submission 187272) | Marine sediment microbial community from Union City, CA, USA - Pond 2C Sediment 2 (SPAdes) | ecosystem: Environmental > Aquatic > Marine > Intertidal zone > Salt pond sediment ... | reverse complement strand
CGCTTGTGCCAGTACCTCAAGGACAAGGACGCTCTTGAACATGCACGCCTGGAAGCAGAGATGGCAGCAGAGTTGTACCCAGACTCCAAGTACGACAGTTGGGATGAATACCTGGGGAATGTGTCGTGCCAGAATTGAAGGTGTGAGGTACTTTCAGTTTTCTCTGACGCGATGAGTAGGAAGGGACGAAAGGTATTCTGCTTCGTGTCTTCTTCGGTTGGCGTGTTCCATAGTCTTCGAGATCGGTGACGGCAAGGAGTTCTCAGGTCCGACATCGGTAAGCCTGGGCGTCCACGCGGAATCCCTGTTGGCTTGACAAAGGTTTGGGAAGCTCTATCATTGGGCTCGGGCAATGTGGGTCTTCCAGTCGGGCGGCGGGCACGATAGGTGCTTGGGCGGCACCGAGCCCGGGCCGCCGAGATGGCAGTGCAATAGTATTGGAGCCGAGAGAGGCAGATTCATGAACGCGAGGATGCAACTGGATCGAGACACGTTGGCGGAGTTCTGCCGGAAGTGGCGGATAAGCGAGTTGTCCATTTTCGGTTCCGCGCTGCGAGACGATTTCGGCCCTGAGAGCGATCTTGACTTTCTCGTGAGTTTCGAGCCGGGAACGTCCCTGGACATAGACAGCCTGTTGGACATGAAAGAGGAGATGGAGGCTTGGTGCGGCCGTCCTGTCGATCTCGTGGAAAAAGAGGCATTGCGGAACCCGTGGAGAAAATACGAGATTCTAAAGACGCGCGAGGTGATCTATGCGGCCTGAGCCCAAAGATATGGCGCGCTTATGGGATATGCTGGATGCCGCGAGAACGGCCGTTGAGTTCACAGAGGGGCTGACGTTTGACGGTTTCCTCAAGGATCGCAAGACCCGCAACGCCGTGGAACGCAACCTGGAGATCATTGGAGAAGCGGCCCGTCGCGTCTCGGCGGAAACGCGCGAGAGCTGCCCTGATATCCCGTGGCGATCCATGGTCGGCCTGCGCAATGTGCTCGCCCACGAATACGGCGAGATCCGTTACGAAATTCTCTGGGCCATCGTTCGGGACAAACTGAGGCCGCTGATCGCGCAATTGGAGGAGATGGGCGTTGATAACCCACCGCCCGCGGAGGAACCGTAAGTCTTCAAAGACCACGATCCGCCGGGGAGCTGCTTGCGATCGCGCCTGCACTCGGACTCTCAGGGGCGGTGGTCTTTGTGTTTCGTCTGTCTTTGTTTCAATTGGCGGAGGAATTTGAGGTCTTCTTTGTCCTTCGGGCACCCCGCCGCCTGTTTCATCTGTGCCCATGAATGCCAAAGGCGGTCGCCCCGATGATCACGAAGCGGACCTTATGTTCTTTTAATGATTTGAGTAGTTCTTCGACTTCCATGTCGCTTGCGCAGGGAGGCCATCTCACGGCTCTTGCGGAACATCATCTCAAATCGCTGTTGAGTCGTCAGAGACGTCAGATGGTCCAGCTCGAACTCGATTTCCACACGCTCGTTATCCGTTCGTCTTTTCAGCACAGCCATCGAACTGACCTGGGCCAATTGTAGCGGTCTGTTGCCGCCCATTATCGTTATTCTACAGCCGTTGGCCTGCTCGGGCAAGGGACTGGCCCGGCAATCAGGCAAGATTCGCGCGGCAGGAGTCCACGCTTCCTGACGATTCCACCGGCTATCGAGGCGGGCCCAAAACGCCGATAGAGGAAAGTTGGGACGCATGGATTCGCTTCCCGGACGTGAGGGATCCGGGGATGCGTGGATCGCGTTTGACTTTGTGGGTATCGGCGTTATAATGGAGCATGGTCTTCGTGATTATAGGGCGACGTTTCAAGATCGCCGGAATCGTGCCTGCGACCCGTGGACTTGCCCACGACGACCGCGAAGCCGATGGAGTGCGGGTGCCTGGAGGTTGTTTCCGAAGTCACGCTGATTGGGAGAAGTGACATGAGTATGGCTGATGCGAGCGCGCGGATCGTGAAAGTGGGGCTGTTGGCTGCTGGGCTTGCCTTGATGGCTGGGGCCGTCGATGCGTTGGCGGCGGAAGCGCCGTCCGAGACGGAGAGTGTCGTCTCGCCGGCCGAAACGCGGTCTGAGCGGGCGGGGGCCGGGTCGAGATACGTTCCCGGCGAGGTCATCGTCAAGCTGAAAGATGGGCGGACCGGCGGGATCTCCATCCTGTCGGAGGAGGCCGCCGTGCAAAGCGACGAGGCGACGTTGCTTCGCCTGGAGGCGGCATACGGCGTTCAGAAGGAAGGCCCCGTGTTTCGGCGCGTCCACGAGCAGTTGCGGTCGCAAGGCTCGTCGCCGGGAGGCGGACGGCTTGGCATTGTTTCTTCGCGGGCCCTCTCCCGGCGGCCGCGGGGCGATCTGCTGCGCTTCTACGTGCTCAAGACGCAACGCGGCGTCCGGGCCGTCTGCGCCGAGTTGCGCAGAGACCCGGACGTCGAATACGCCCAGCCGAACTATATCTATCACATCTGTCGCACGCCGAACGATCCGGACTTTCCGGACCAGTATGCTCATCAACTGATCCAGATGGAGGATGCCTGGGATATCTCGACCGGCAGTCACGACACCGTCATCGCCATCCTCGGCACCGGCGTCGACGTCAACCACCCCGACCTCAAAGACAACATCTGGACAAATGAGGACGAGGACCCCAACAACGAAGTGGATGACGACGGCAACGGCTACGTGGACGACGTCCACGGCTGGAACTTCGAAGAATCCAACAACAATGTCGTCCCGGACGGCTACTATGATATCTCCAGCCACGAGACGCAGGTGGCCGGGGTCATCGCCGCCGTGGGCAATAACGACGAGGGGGTCAGCGGCGTCAACTGGCAGTGCAGCGTCATGGCGTTGCGATTGAGTCTTGAGCTGACCTCCGACGAGATTGCCGAGGCCCTCGATTACGCGACGGCCAATGGCGCGCGGGTCGTCAACATGAGCTTCGGCGGCGAAGCGTCCGACCCGGAGCTGGACGAGGTTATGAAGACGGCGATCAACAACGCCTACGCTCAAGGCGTCCTGCTGATCGCCAGCGCGGGCAACTCCGATACGAGCAAGCCGCACTTTCCCGCCGCGTACTATAACGTCATGGCCGTGGCCTCCACCAACGGCGAGGATTACAAGACCGGCCACAGCACGTTCGGGCTCTGGGTCGATATCGCCGCACCGGGCACGGACATTGTCACGACCACGCTCGACAACGAATACATCGCTACGGCGGGGACGTCATTCTCCGCACCGTATGTGGCGGCCGTGGCGACCCTGGTCCTTTCGCATCGGCCCGCGCTGACGCACATCGAGGTCCGCGCCATTCTTGAGAACACGGCCGACCCCGTGGACTACGGCGATCTCGATCCCGAGCTTGGCTATCTCGGCACCGGACGGGTCAATGCCTATGAAGCTTTGTTGGCCGCCGACCGCAAGTGTCCGCTGGGGGAAATTGTCACGCCCGAGCCGACGCAGACATTCGCCGCCGATGTCAACGCCATCGATGTGTCTGCGCTCGTACACGGGGAGTCGTACACGCTGGACTACCAGCTCTACGGGATGAGGGACTGGACGGTCTTGAGCGAGGGCGTCGCACCGGCCGACCCGAACGGGATGGTGTCCCTGTCGATGGTGAATCCCGGGGTGGGCACGTACGAGCTGCGGCTTCGCGTGAGCAGCGACGGGTACACCCACACCGACCGCAAGCTCTTCGGCATTGAGATGGCCTGGCCCCAGAGCCATTGGCCCAAGCCGGACGAAACGGTGGAAGCGGAGGATATGTGGGGCGAGTACTTCATCGGCAGTCCGATCTGTATGGACGTGGACGGAGACGGCAGCAACGAGATCATCCAGTCTTCGCTGGACTTGGCCAGCTACTGGGGCGGCGGCAAGGTCGATATCTGGGGGGCGGACGGCAACTCGCTTCCCGGCTGGCCGGTGGAATTCGAGACGTTCTGGCCCTCCACGGTCGCAACGGGAGATATCGATGGCGACGGCGATTACGAGCTGGTGGTCGCCTCCGAGATCGATAATGCTGCGTACGCCTATCACGCGGAAAGCGGTGAGATCGTGGACGGTAACTGGCCCGCGCTGTTCGGAAGCTGGTCCGGCTATGTCTCCGCCGGGCCCGTCCTCGCCGACCTCGACGGCGACGGGGACAGCGAGATCATCATTGCCCTCGACGCCGAGTCGCGCGAAAGCGATGGGTTGTACGCCTTTCAGGGCGACGGCAATCCCATGTGGCAGCGACGGTACACGTCGGAGGGACCGATCAGCGTTGCCGATTTCGATGCGGACGGTGACGTGGAGATCTGCCTGAGCGGATATGGCCCGGGCCTGAGCCGCCTCTACACGTTCCTTCTCGACCACCGGGGACAGCAGCTCGAGAGATGGCGAGGGGGCAGCCCGAAAGGAACAGCCGTGGCCGACCTGGACGCTGATGGCACGCCGGAGATCGTCTTCTGCACCGACGAGGACGTCATGGCCACCCATGCCGATGGGAGCACGGTCTGGAAGACTGAGGTGTCTGACGCGCTTGACGAGCCCGGGACGCTGAGCATCGGCGACCTGAACGGCGACGGCCTCAGCGAGGTCTATGTCGCGACGTACATTGTCGAGGCGGACGGTTTCGCCTTCACGCGCCTTTATGGCTTCGATCATGAAGGCCGCGACCTGGAGGACGCCGGTTTCCCCAAGATTGCCATGGGCCCGCCCACGGGCTGTGTCCCCCTGATCGCGGATGTTGACGGGGACGGACAACAGGAGTTGATCTTCGCCCCGGGGGGCGAGCCCATGATGGCGTGGGAGGCCGACGGCTCGGTCACGCCGGGATTCCCCACGCTGAATCTCAGCGCGGACTACGAGATCACGCCAGCGCTGGCAGACCTCGATCAGGACGGCGATTTGGAGTTCATGGTCGTTGCGGACGACTACCGCTTCCACGTTCTCGATCTACCCGCCCCGTACGTGCCCGAGTTGATCGACTGGGGCATGGCCCGGCACGATCCTCAGAACTCCCGATGGACCCAGGCGGGGCCGAGGCTGGATCCCATATCGGCGCCGGCCGAGATCCAGCCGGGCGAGCGACTGCACGTGCAGGTCACCGCCTCGAATCCCGCGAACGGGCCGCTTCGCTGGGCGGTCGGCAATCTGCCGGAGGGGGCATACTACGATGTGGACAACCACAGCCTTTTCTGGAAGCCCGCGGCGGACCAGGTATTCCACACGTATGAACTGTCCTTCCTCGTTACGAACGGCATCCGGCAGGACAGCCGCAGCATATCGGTGGCCGTGGTCCCGAACGCAATCTACCATGCCAACATGGATGTCGATCCGGATTGGACGCTCGACGAAGGCTGGGCCTGGGGCGCCCCGACCGGCGAGGGTTCCTGGAAAGGCGACCCGAACTCCGGTCACACGGGCGACAATGTCGTCGGCTACGCCCTTGACGGCGATTACCCTGATAACCTGGCCGAGACGCGCTACGCCACGGTCGGCCCGATCAACTGCGAGGGATACAAGAATATCCATCTGAGCTTCTGGCGCTGGCTCGGCGTCGAATCGCCATACGATTACGCCTGCGTCCAGGTCTCGAACGACGGCGTGACATGGACGGACCTTTGGACGACGGGCCCGTCCCACGTTTCGGACGGCGCCTGGCGACTCATGGAATACGCCGTTCCCGCAGGCGTTGCGGACGCCCAACCGACGGTCTACTTCCGCTGGGGTCTCGGCCCGACCGACGACTGGGTCACCTGCCCCGGCTGGAACATCGACGACGTCCAGGTCACTGGCGAACCGATCTGAGGTTGACGATTTGCAGCCTGTTGTTTGCGAAGCAGGACCACCGGCTTCGGCTCTGCCGGTGGCCTTGCTTCCCACTTGCGTCTTAGGGAAATCGAGCGACTATCCCCGCCGTGCTTGTCCGGATCGCGCTCGCCCGGCCCGGATGAGCGTCGCCATATTCTCCTCACGATGCATTGCCCTTGTCTTTCTCCCCTGTCTCACTTAGCATACAGCATAGCGTTGGTTGAGGCCGCGTCGCGGCTCTGCATGATATCGGTGTCTCTCACGGAGGTATAGTGCCATGGCCGGAGCAATGAATGGGTTCCTGTGCGTTGTCCTGACGTCCCTGCTTTCACTCACTCCTGCGGTCTGCGGCCAGGGGTTGCCGACGGCGTCGCCTCAGTCGGTTGGGCTGTCACAAGAGCGGCTGGATCGTATCACGTCCCTGATGCGAGAGCATGTGGACGAGGGCTTGCTGGCCGGTGCCGTTGCGCTGGTTGCGCGTGAAGGCGACGTCGCCTACCTGCAGAGCGTGGGCATGAGAGATCGGGAGAAGGGCGCCGAAATGAGCGCCGATACGATCTTCCGAATCGCCTCCATGTCGAAGGCAATCACGAGCGTCGCCGTGATGATGCTGTACGAGCAGGGGCGTTTCCAGCTCAAGGACCCTGTCTCGCGGTACATCCCGGCGTTCCAGTCGCCGAAGGTGTTAGCCGGGACCTCGTCCGAGGAGATCGTGCCCGCGAAACGGGAAATCACGATTCGCCACCTGCTGACGCATACCTCCGGGTTGACGTATCAGTGGGACGGGCGGGTCGGCCCGAAATACGCCGAAGCCGGAATCACGCACGGGCTGGTGCAGGATGAGGATCTGCTTGCCGACGACATCAACAAGCTCGCGCAACTGCCTCTCGTGCACCAGCCGGGCGAGGCGTGGACTTACGGCCTCTCCACGGACGTGCTCGGCCGCGTGGTGGAAGTGGCCTCCGGCATGCCCTTCGACGAATTCCTCCGCAAACGGCTCTTCGGGCCCCTGCGCATGACCGACACGTATTTCCGCCTTCCGGCGAGCAAGGTATCCAGGCTCGCCGCGGTCTACGGCACCGACCCCAACGGCGGGCTGAGGCGACTGCCCGATGGGCTTCTCGGCGAAGGCAACATGCGGATCAGCGTGACATACCCTTACGAGGGGACCCACAGGTACTGCTCCGGCGGCGGGGGGCTATGTTCCACGATCTGGGATTACGCTCGCTTCCTGCAGATGCTGCTCAACGGCGGCGAGCTGGACGGCGTCCGCGTGCTTAGCCGAAAGACTGTCGAACTGATGACTGCCGACCACGTGGGCGACCTGAACCAGGGCTCCGGCTTCGGGCTGGGCTTTGGTGTCACGCGCAGCCTCCGCGCGGCCGGCGAGCTGACCAGCGTCGGCGCCTACCGGTGGGGTGGTTTCTGGTATACGACCTTCTTCGTCGATTCGACGGAGAGGATGATCGGCGTCTGCATGGCCCAGGTTCACCCCTCCGGCGGGGCCACCCTGAACGACAAATTCGAGGCCCTCGCTCACCAAGCGATCATTGACTGAACCGGCCGTTTGCCGCGCCGACAACCTGCTGGGACAGAAAGCGAAGAGTTACGCGTACGGCGGCTGACGCTCGTCAACCGGACCTTTTGGCGAGCTTCTTGGCGACGTCGGTCAGCCAGTCTTCGGTGAGTTCGGCGTACGGGCGAAACCGTTCCACGCCACCCTGCTCCTCGCTGTAGAGAAGGGCTCGGTGAAGACCGAGCTGATTGGCGACGGGAGAATCGATCAGGTTGCTGGAGTCCGCCGCGCTCATCTGGAACAGCACGCGATGGTCGAACTCGCGAATGGTCTGACGATCCAACGTCCGCTCCAGCGTGGTGAGCGTGTCGGACCAGGCGAGGATATGGATCCCGACGTTGGGGCCCTCTCGCAACAGGCTCGCGAATTGAGCATCCGGGCGCGGCTTCGCCTCCTCATCGGGGGAAAACGCGAAAACGTCCTCGCTACGGCGCAGCATCCGATATCGCTGCACGCCGAAGACCAGAAGGAAGGTGGCAGGCCCCTTGTGCTGAGCGTCCTGCATACGCTGGTCGGTTTCCTGCGCGAGCTGGGCGATTGTGTCGGCGACATCACGCCAGGCTACGTTGCGGCAGACTTGAGGAATGGCAGAGGCTACACGTTGGAGGACGCCGGCCTGGGGGGAATCCGGGGGGCTTCCGTCCAGCAGGATGAACTGGGCCGCCGAGGCGGGGAGCTGCGCCGCTAAGCTGACGATGGCCGCGCTCATCAGGTTCATGGCGAGGTCGTCCCGCTGCCCGATGAGCAACAGGTTGCCGCCGCTCTGCCGCCGGAGCACTACGGCCGTCGGCTCCTTGATGGTCACGGGCGCCCCCAGCCAGATCATCGGTGTCGAGCTCTGCGCGGGCTGGGTGTCACTGGCCAGGCACGCCGCCAACAGGCGATTCTCCGTGATATCGGCGGGCGCGCTGCCCTCGAAGACAATCAGCGGCTCGCGGGGCTCCTGCGTTTCGAACGTGCGGGCGCTGATCTTGTTCAAATAGGAATCGCGCGTGGTGTCGGGCAGCCACGCCGTCTGGAACGGGCTGTTGCCGGCGGCGGCGCCCCCGGCGTCATTGTAGATGGCCTCACCCGGTCGCGACAGCAGTCGGGCCGCCACGTTGTTATCATCCAGGATGAGCTGGGAGTCGGCCTCCGAGCATTGCAGGGCGATTCGCACAGCCATCTGGCCGATCGTACTCCGCGCCAAGCCAAAGATGCCGCCAAGGGTCTGCGAGCCAAGCACGACGTGGATGCCGAACGCCCGCCCCTGCCGAACGAGCTGTTCGAGCAGAACGGCGGCGTCCTGGGCAAGCTTGTCGTCTTCGGCGAAGAAGATCTGAAATTCATCCACGATAAGCACGGTGCGAGGCATGGCCTTGCCGGTTGCCTTGCGATAGGCGGCCAGGTCCTGGACGCCGGCCTCACGGAACAAGTCGCCGCGGCGGGCCATCTCGCCATCCAACCTTTGCAGGATGCTCAGGCCGAACTCCCGGTCGCTCTCGATGGCGATCGCGCGGGCGTGCGGCAGATGGTGCGTGGCATATGTCTTGAATTCGACCCCCTGCTTAAAGTCGATGAGATAGAACTGCACCTCATCGGGTGCATACCACAAAGCGAGATTGGTGACCATCACGTGGAGCAGCGTCGACTTGCCGGAGCCGGTCTTGCCGGCAATGAGCAAGTGCTGCGCGACTCCGCGACCGAGATGCAGATACTGCAATCGCGTGGCGCCGGTGCGACCGAGGCCGACGCGCAAATCCTCACGGCTGTCCAGAGACCAGGTCTGATCGTCGGCGGGAGCGATGGCGGTGAACGGAACCTCGACGCGTGCGGAAGCCGCTGCCGCCTTGCCGATGAGATGCATGGTTCTCGTGACGACCGCTTCGTCGGGAGGCTGGTCCGGGACGAGGGGAAACTGCTGGATCACCTGATCCTGCCACACGAATTTGCCGTCCTCGTATGTGAGATGCGCGCTGTTGGCGCCGATGTCCTTGAGATCCACACCGCTCGGCAGTTCGCCCCGTGTGTCGTACGCGATCAGGGTGTGGACGCCGCATCGCGGGCCACTGTGAACAATGCTGCTCAGGCGTCGAGCGGCATCCTCGTTGAAGTTCCTGGGGAAATCGGCGATCACCAGGAACCGGTACGGCTCGGCCAGCTCGCCGGCCTGCTCGTTGTATTGCTCGATCGTCTCGAATTCGTTGCGAAGGTACTTCTGGATGATGTTCTCCATGTGCTGCGTGAGGTCTTCCAGTTGCTCCTGGATTTGGATGACCTCGGTCCAGATGCAGCCCCCGACGAGCGCCTCCAGATAATCGCCGGCGTGCATGAATCCTGCGAAACTCTCGCCCAGTCCCACGGGATCGAGAATCGTGAAGCGGACCTGGCCCGGCGGCAACGACGTGAAGAGCCGCACGATCACCGCACGCAACAGGTCGATAGCCTGCTGCCGCCCCTCACGCGGGTACTCCAGCAGCATGGAGCAGCGGTCGGGCAGTTCCAGCATGGTCGGTACAGTCGCGGGTTTTGTCACGTCGGGCGTCGATCCGGCCCGCGCCGCCACCGAGCCGGCCAGGCGCCGCAAGTCCAACTCGATTGTTCCGAACCGTGCGCCGGGGCAGGGCTCCTGAGAGGGTTTCCATGATTCATCCTCCAGATGCCCCCAGTCACCGGCGGCTCTCCTGTCAAAACCCTTTGCGTGCCGAAGCAGCGTTTCAATCGAGGCCAAGCCCTGGTCCCAGCGGTCCTCGAGGGACTTGCGGGCGGTGCGATACTTGTTCTCGCACGCGGCTATTTCGTCGTCGTATCGCTGCTGGATCTCGGCCAGCTCCTGCCGGGACCGGCCTTCGATCTCGGAGAGCGTCTTCTGATACTCCTGCTCGGCCTCGCCGACTGCCTGGTCTCGACGGTTCCTCAGGTTCTTCAAGGCTTCCCGTCGCTCGTCCTCAATTTGATGCAGAGAGGTGTTGCGTTGCTTCGCGATGCGCGCCTTGGTGCCCTCCAAAGCGGCGTGCGCTTCGTTGAGCTCAGCATGCTTCTGTTTGACGGAGGCCTGCCACTGCTGCTCGATGTGCTCCAGTGCGAAGGCGAGCTGCTGCTCCAGGGCCTCGCGAGCACCTGCCATCGCTTCCTGGAATTCGCCGTACACGCGTCGCACCCGGCGCTTCGCGCGCCGCCACAGAATGCGGCCGCCGAAGCCGATCAGCAAGGCCACGAGGACAAAGACGATCGGCCCGGTCAGCACGACCGGCGGCAGGCCGGGGGCCTTGAGAAGATACAGGATCGTCAGCAGCACCGCAGCCCCACCCAAGAGCCCGCCGGCGAGAACCACGGGACGGGTCCCCACGAAGAGCTGGGCCACGAACAGTCGGCCCAGCGTGTTCAGATGTCGCTCGGCCATCGCCTGCTGCGCCCGACAGACCTCGCCCGGATTGGCACCGCTGTCCACGTTCGGTCCAGGTTGCTCGGTGGACGTAAGATCACGTTGACGATAAAGCTGCACCAGTCCGTCCGCTTGCGCGCTCAGGGCATTGAGGCGACGGCGAATCTCCTCGGCATTCGCCTTCGCTTCGACGTTCTTCTGCTGCCTTTTCGCGGCGGCCCCCTCGCCCACGAACTCCACGACCATTTCCTTTTCCTGTCGTTCCTTCTCCGCCTTGCTCTCCAACTCAGCCGCAGTCTGGGCGGCCCGCTTGTGCTTCTGCCGGGCGTCGATCTTGATCTCGCTCATCTGGCTTTCGAACGCGGCCTGGGCTTCCTTGAGCCGGGATTCGTACTGCTCCCGAATCTCCTGGCTCTGCGACTGTACCTGCCGCTCCACGCGGTCCTTGTCCGCGTCAAATCGCTCTTGCGCCTGGATCTTGGCCGTCTGGTAGTCCGATTCAATCTGGGATTCCAGGGGCTCGACCACTGCAGAAGAAAGTCTCAGCACTTCATTCAGGGCTTGACGGAGAAGGCCGGTGTAACCGGTTCCATCTCCGGGTCCTGAATCACGAAGATATGCTTCCAGATCGCTGCTCATATGCCGGATTCTCCGCGCCTTCCGCAATCGTGCCGGGCCTTCTCAAGCGTGGCCCCCATGCGCTCCATCGCCATCGTGGCCGCGCGGATGCCGGCCTCCAACGGTGCGATGTACTTCTTCTCGAACTGCAGGCAGTTCTCATCGCGCCAAATCTCCTTGACCTCATACCACTCCAGCATCAGTTTCTTGGCTGCTTGCACCAGCTTTGCATGGCCCTCGAAGGCGCTCATGGATCTACTCTCCCGTTCTACGATCAAGAAAGCGAAGTCCTACTATTGGAATTCCAGATGAACCACAATGGCCGATCGCTCGGATTCCGGACCGCGAGCCAAACGCCATGAGAGTATTCTGGTTATTCGGTGTTTTGAGTTTGATTTTTCTCATTGGATGATCCATTCGAGTCCAGCCCGGGTTCCACACCTGGCATCTCGGATTCAGGCGGCTCCTCCCGAGGCGGCGGAGTTGTGGTTTCGAGCTCTTCTCCCACGGCCGTCGGCATCTCCGGCGGGGCGAGCGCGACGTACGCCTCCAGGGAATCCAGCATCTTGTCCAAGCGGGCACATGCGTTGGGGATGTCGGTCTCAACGGCGCTGATGAGCCGCTGGGTACCTCCCCGAAAATCCAACGACTCTTTCTCCAACTGGCGATTCCACAGCTTGACCTGTTGAAGCTTGTGCTCCGCTTCCCGGAGCCGCCTCTGTGCTGCCGCCACGGCTTTCCTCTCATCCACGCACGAGCTGCGGGTGCCCGCCAGGGCCCGGTCCAGGACCTCTCTTTGCTTCAGAGCGAGCTTCGCCCGTACGAACTGCTCTGTGCACGCGCGGACCTGGTTCTTCCAGTAGCGATGCTGGTCCCCTCGCAGCCACAGGAGCGTTCCGTCAAAGTCCGCGCCGGCCTCATCCACCGCGCCGGACGCGATCGAGGCGAAGGTCATGAGCGAGGCCCGGAACTGCCTGAGCATCGTGAAGGAACTGACTTTGGCTTGCCGGCTCATCCGATCTCCTATCGTTGCTGGAGATAATCTTCGATATATCGTGCTTTCTTGGCCAGGAACGTCACGTGCTGCCCGGAGGCCTCGAGGAAACGGCTCAGGGTCTTCACCGTCTGCTCGAACTCCTGGGCGAACCGTTTCTGCTCCTGGTCCGTCCAGGTTCTCTCCAGTTCCCTCATGCGGATCTGGAGGCCGGTCATCAGGGTCTCGAGCTCCGAGTTGAACCGGGTCAGGTCCCGGGCGAACCTTCGCAGTTCGGCGGGATCAACACTGGCCTTGCCCATGCTTACCTCCATATCGCGGTGCCGCCCACCTCACCGGGTCAGCGGCCGCTGAAGCGGCCATTCACTGGCCTCAGATTTCGCACTCATCACACACCTACAGTATACCGGATTCGCCCGCCGGTTTCCATGGATGGCTTTGTGTTCCCGGATCGCGTGCCGTCGGTGAGGTTCGCCGATGAATGACTTGCTCGTTTGGAGGTCGGAATTGAGCCATGACGCCCGGTGGGCAGACCTCAGACCACCATGGTCGTCACAGTTCCGCCGTCGGCCAATGCCGGATATCACTGGAAACGACGAGGCGAAAATGCTATAATAAGAGTGGTCGGATGGGCGGGGGTCGTACCTCCGGCAATACGGGACGCTCACAGGACGAGTGCGTCGTCCGGTTGAACGTGATTTGACGTACATCCGGACGCCGTCACGGGCGCTTGTGTGTGAACCGACGCCGCAGAATGTAGGAATCGACCTTATTCACGGGCGTTGAAGGAGCCCGGTGTAGCCGATGCAGGGGGGGCCTGCGAATATGAATCCACACGAGATCCCGGAAGGAGTAGGGTAATCATGGGCAAGGCGGGTGTTCTTGCCGGCATTCTGATTCTGCTGGGCGGGGCACTGGCGGCCGGCGGCGATGAGGTGATGCTCAAGTCGCGGACGTTCGTGCCTGCGGCCGGGCTCAGCGAGCCTCTGCGCACGCGGTTGGCCGCGGTCGAAGGACAGGTGCACGTTCTCATCCAATTGGACGCGGTGCCGACGGCGGAGCGCCGGGCCACCTTGATCGAGGAAGGCGTCAAGCTGCTGTCGTACATCCCGAACCGTGCGTGGTTTGCGAGCATTCCGGCCGACAGGGCCGCCGAGGTCGCGCAGCTCGCGGGCATACGGGCCGTCTGCGAGGTCCTGCCCCAGGACAAGCTCGCTCCCTCCATCCGCCAGACGGGGATCAACGCCTACTCGACTACCCCCACGGGCGAGGCGAAGCTCACGGCGATCCTCTTCGAAGATGTTGTGCTCGATCTCGGCGTAGCGGCGGTTGAGGCCCTCGGCGGACAGATCGTCAATCGGGATTCGCATGAGAACAGTCTCACCTTTCACCTGCCCATGGGGGTGATCTACGCCCTGGCAGCATACGACGGCATCAAGTGGATCGACCAGCACTATGCGTCGGTCGATCTGAACGACGGCGTCCGGTTCGCCATCAATGCCGACGCCGTCCAGGCTCCCTCCTATGGCTTGACTGGTGCCGGTGTCATCATCGGTCAATGGGAATCGAAGCACCCGGACGGCACCCATGTCGATCTGGTCGACCGGATCACAAATAGGGATGATAACTGGCCGGTCGGCGATCATGCGACCCAGGTCGCCGGCACGATGATCGGTGACGGCAGCCTGCTGGCCGACCGCCGCTACCGCGGCCTGGCCCCCGCCGCCACGATCGTGTCGTTCCACTCCTGGGACGACGCCAGCGACCTGCGAAGGCAGTACCAGGAGGCAATCGATCTATACAATATCGACATTGCCAACAATTCCTGGGGCAAGGTCGAGTGGCACGTGTACAAGGAGTACACGGCCGTCATGGACGGCATCGTCCGCGGGTCGCTCGGCGAGCCGATCTCAATCGTCTGGGCGGTCGGCAATGAGGGTGGATGGTCCACCGTGCTTTGCACGGCCGTGGGCAAGAACGTCGTGACCGTCGGCGCAACGAACTCCGATGACAATTCCCTGTGGGCGTGGAGCAACAAGGGCCCGACGGAGGACGGACGGCTCAAGCCGGATATCGTCGCGCCCGGCTGCGAGATTCGCAACGGCGGCTCGATCTGGTCGACGCTGCCCGGTAACCGCTATGGCGGCGCTTGCGGCACCTCTCTGGCGGCGCCGTCGGTGAGCGGCACGATGGCGTTGATCCTCGAGGACTGGCGCGCCACGCATGACGGCGACCCGCTGCCCTCGACGATCAAAGGCATCTTGATCCACACGGCGACGGACCTGGGCGAGCCCGGACCGGACTACCGTTTCGGTTACGGCTTGGTCGATGCCAGGAGTTGCATCGACCTGGTCCGGTACGATACGATCGAGGATGTCATCGTGGAGGACGCGATCGGTCGGCAGGGCGAGACGGATTTGCATACGGTCGAGGTCGCACCGGGCGAAACGGAGCTGAAAATCTCACTCGTCTGGGACGACTACCCGGCCGACCCGCTCGCGGCCCATGCCCTCGTGAACGACCTGGACCTCGTGGTGACCGGGCCCGACGGGACCCGGTATTATCCCTGGAATCTGGACCCGTACGCGCCCGAGGCGGCGGCCGAGCGGGTGCAGGCCGATCACACGAACAACGTGGAGCAGGTCTGCGTCGAGCAGCCGGCCGAAGGGACATGGCTGATCGCCGTCTGGGGCACCAGTGTGCCGCAGTACCATCAGACCTACTCGCTTCTGGCGACGCGGGGCGGATACACCTCCGTGCTTCCGGGCACATCGGTTCTGTCCGTCACGGGATTCTCGGGCAATACGGTTGCCCAGTTCGACGATTCGGGCAACCTTATCCTGCAGGGCGGCCTGACCACGTACGCCGAACTCACACCGCCCGCCGGCGCGCTTGTCTTCCACAGCATCGACCAGACCGTCGCGGGTTACATCGATCTGGCCGGCAACATGTGCATCAGGGGCGAGTTGAACGAGCTGTCCAACTGCTCCATGACGGGCGGCGGCTTCAGCGTCCGCGACTGGTTCGGCAACACCGTCGCCTACGTCGACGCCGCCGGAAATCTCTGCCTGGCCGGCCGACTCTACCAGAATCCCTGATCCTCATGACGCCGGCACATGCGCACCCAACGCAATCCAGATAAACACGATCCTTCATGGCGAGTGGGGCGCCTCTGACGGAATTCGCTCTGCAGCCCGATGGCACGCCGCCTCTGCACTCGCATCCATGGTAATGGACTGGTTGCCTCGTCAAACGGCACATCCGTCTTGCGGTCAGCAGCCAGGAATAGAGGGCCGGTCCCCGTGGTTGCCGGCGCGCACCGATGAGCATCGTGGCGAATCACTTATCGATCGGCCGCCCAAAAAATATTTCACCTATTTCGGAAAATGTGTTGACACCAAGAGGGATCGGCATACAATTCGACACCAGAGTAGGCAGTTGTGGAGACGAGCCACAGTTTGCGAGCACAGTAGTCCGAAACCAGGCAAGGCCGACGGTCCTGTACCGGTGTCGCATTTCCGGGAAGCGCCTATAGATCGGTGCGGCTAACGGAATGCGGAACACGCAGGTCTGGGCCGGCGGGGACGTTCTGGCGATGAGGTGTCGGAGACAGACGACAACCAGCGGGAGAAATCTACAGACATGAGTCCGTGATTGCTTGATGAGCACTCACATACGGCCAGAGAATATCCGCAGTCCTGTCTACCTGTGTGGGCAGACAACTCCGGGAGCGCCAAGACTCTGGCCGTGTTTTTTCGCTGAATCGCGGGTGCGCCCGCATTTACGGCCAGGGCGCTATCGGGGCAAACGAGTGACATGTGAATAAGGTGCCCTACTCGTTGATAGTTCGCTGCTGGCAACAGCAAGCTGCCCTGGCCACCTTTTTCTGAGACGACCGCTGCGCGGGTGAGACTCGCGCAGCGGCATAAGAAAGGCAGCGCGCTCCGGGAGCAAATGTTTCGCTGCGCGGCGGCTCCCGAGCGGTGGGACTCACTGTCCTTGCCATCCATTGCGGTGAGAGAAAAGCCGGGGTGTGGAAGGTCTCCATTCCAGGCCCAGTCTGCGAGGAACCGCTACTGGTCGCTGCCGCCGCATCATCACGCACTCTGATGACTTTGGCCGGTACGGTTGCGGGCAGGCTCTCGATGAGAGCACAGGCGGCCACCACCGTTGCGATTCCTTTTAACCTCTCCGTTTTCCGCTCCGTTCGTAATGACCGTTCTCCAGGTGGAATGGGGGCATCCGTGGTTCCAGGGGCTTGGTCCGACGAATAATGCGCTCTCGGAGAAATCCTTGCGCTGTACGGACCGCTGTCATCCTGAGGCGAAGCCGAAGGATCTGGTCGTCGAATGGGAAGTGTCTGGCGTTCGCGGCCCAGATCTTTCATTTCACTGCGCCGCGCTCAAGATGACAAACCGCGCGAGAATTAACCAGAATCCGAAAGAGAGAGTCTCCGTCATGACCGCCACTGACAACGGCAGGATCTGTCTCTATGGCGGAGATCTGCCGCTGGCAAGCCATCGAGTCCTATAACCGAACCAGTCTCGCCGAAGGAGGATATTTCGCTTGAAAAACTGAGGAGAATGGGTATAATGCAGGTTTGGAGCCAACTTTGTCGGAGGACAGAAGGCTATATGGGTAAGCGCGTTGCAGCACTGGCGGTTTTTCTCCTCGTCGCTCCCGGCTGGGGCAGGACACTTACGGTTGACGATGGCGGCTCGGCCGATTTTCGGACGATAGGGGACGCGATCGAGAGTTCGTCGCACGGGGATACGATTGTCGTCCGGCCGGGAACGTATCGCGAGCAGGTCAACTTTAGTGGCCGGCGGATTACCGTACGCAGCGAGAACCCCGACGACCCGACAGTCGTGAAGGGCACCATCATCGCCAATCCGGATGTCAAATTGGCTGCGAGCGTTGTCTTTGACGCCGGGGAGCGCGAGGAATCCGTGCTGACCGGCTTCACCATCACCGAATACGGAATTCTGTGTTCGGCGTCCTCGCCCACGATTGCGAAGAACGTGATCAGCAACGGTGTCGGCATGGGAATCCGCGGCCAGAACGGCGCCGCTCCGACCATCATCGCAAATGAGATCCTCTTTAACACGCAGGAAGGCATTTACTCCTGCGAGGGTCTGATTCAGGGCAATACGATATCCGGTAACAGAGCCGGGATCGCCTCCTGCAGCGGCCCGATTCTCGACAACATCATCTCCGAGAACATGAGCCTCGGCGGAATCGCCTCCTGCAGCGGGGAAATCGCGGGCAATCGGATCGTGGGCAATTACGCCGCTCTGGACGGCGGAGGGCTGTACAATTGCGATGGCTCCATCCACCACAACATCATCGCGGGCAATCGGGCCGACCGCTCCGGCGGCGGACTGTCCAACTGCGACGGAGCGATCTACAACAACACGATCTTCGCCAACCGCGCCGCGTCCGTGGGGGGAGGCATCTACGATTGCCCGAAAGCCGTCTACAACAACATCATCAGTCACAATGAGGCACCGCAGGGCGCCGGCCTTTACGGCTTGTCGAACAATACGTACAACATCTTCTGGCTGAATCACAATCATGCCTACGGCGGCGGCGCGATTCCCGGCACTGGGGACGACAGCGCGGACCCCCTGTTCCTGGTGCCCGGTTATTGGGATGACAACGACACGCCGACGACCAACGACGACGTGTGGTTCGACGGTGATTATCACCTGAAATCCAAGGCCGGTCGCTGGGACGCACGATTTCGGCAGTGGGTGACGGACAGCGTGACGAGCCAGTGTATCGACGTCGGCAAGCCGAGTTCGGACTGGGCGGCCGAGCTCTGGCCGCATGGCAAACGAATCAACGTCGGAGCGTACGGCGGGAAGCCCGAGGCGAGTATGTCCCCGGCCAGTATCGGTCGTCTGGCTGACCTCGACCACGATGAGCTGATCGGACCGTTCGATCTGAGGCGGCTGGCAGAGAGTTGGGCGGTCCAGGAGGATTTGCTCGCGGCGGACCTGAATCGCGACGGTTGGGTCGATGGCATGGACTTCGCCCTTCTCGGGATGCAATGGCGCACCGAACCGCCGGCGGCCACCCCGCCGCTGCCGAATCCCATGACGTGGGCAATCGATCCCTACCCGATCCCCCCGGGCAAGATTGCCATGGTGGCCACCGCGGCCACCTCCACCGACGGGACCGGCGTGGAATACTATTTCGAGGATTTCTTCTATCACGACATCAACAGTGGCTGGTTGTACTTCCCTCCCGGAAAAGACCCGTGTTGGGTGGATGAGAACAGCAGTCTCCAGCCCCAGACACTATACTGGTACCATGTCAAGGCGCGGAACCGGGGCAACAAGCTGGTGACTGGGTGGTCTGAGCGCAAAGCGGCGGAACTGCCGCCTATTGACTCGGAGCCGCCGGAGCCCAATCCCATGACCTGGCAGACCCCGCCGTTCGTCGTTGCAGCCGGCACGATCCGAATGGTCGCCACTACGGCCACCGACGACAGCGGTGTTGAATACCAGTTCGAGTGCGTCTCGCACGCCGTCTACAGCGGTGGCTGGCAGGACAGCCCGACCTATGAGGTCAGCGGCGTGCCAAAGGGACACTACACGTTCAGGGTCCGGGCGCGCGACAAATCGCTCAATCAGAATGCGACGATGTGGTCGAGCGACCAGACCATGGACCTGACGCCGCCCACGCCCGATCCAATGAAATGGGAGGTCCCGCCGAAGGAGATTCATATCGGAACGGCCTGGGACAGCTACTATGCGACCATGACCGCGGTCGAAGCGAGCGATGATTCCGAAAGCGTCGAGTACTACTTCGAGTGCACATCGGAGTCCGGGTTCAGCAGCGGCTGGCAGACATCGCGCGAGTACACGGTCCTGGTGGGGCGCAAGAATCTAGCCTATCGCTTCCGGGTCCGCGCGCGTGACAAATGGGGCAACACGACCGGCTGGTCAGCGGAATGGCCCGCGATGCCCCCGATGTAGGGCCCCTCCAGGCGCGAAAGGAGCATTTCAAGCCACAGACAGGACGTCAGTCTGTGCTGGGTCAGGTCCTTCGCTTCATCTCATGACGACCAGACGAGCAGCGCCGTCACCCTTTGCACGCATCATCGCATAACAAGGCAAGCTTGTCAGCACAAGTGAGTAACGCTCGTGGATTCGGAAGCAATTTGATTTCGGGTCCGTATCCTGCGTGTTAATATGTGCGCGGTCTGTTTGTTTCCGATTGGCGTATCGGTGTCGGTTATGGGTGAAGCACACTGGGAGTTGTTCTCGCATCCGGCGGATATCGGGGTTCGCGGCTTTGGGCCGACGAGGGAGGAGGCGTTCGCGCAGGCCGCCGTGGCGTTAACCGCCGTCATAACCGACCCACAGAAGGTCCAGCCGAAAGAAGCGGTTGAGATCGTCTGCATGGAGCAGGACGACGAACTGCTCTTCCTGAGCTGGCTCAGTTCGTTGCTCTACGAGATGGGAACACGCGGCATGTTGTTCAGCCGCTTCGAAGTCGAGCCGATCGACGGAGGCGTTCGGGCGATAGCCTGGGGAGAGCCGGTCGATATCGAGAAGCACGAGCCGGCCGTCGAGGTCAAGGCCGCCACGTACGCGGCTCTGAAGATCGAGCAGCACCGAGATGGCAGTTGGCTGGCCCAGTGCATCGTCGATGTATGACATGAATTCATAGGTCTCATAGGTCCCATGGGACTGATCGGGACAGGAGCGCAAGCTATGTTCGCCGAGAAGTTGCAGAAGCGCGCGGAGGCACAGTGGGTGATCGAGCCATTCGGCAGGATGCGGGTGCCCGTGACGATCTTCGCCGATGAGGGCTTGATTGGTGACATGGATGAGCAGGTCTATCAGCAGGCGGCGAACGTGGCGGCCCTGCCCGGGATCGTGAAGGCCTCGTACGCCATGCCGGACGCCCACTGGGGCTACGGTTTTCCCATCGGCGGGGTCGCCGCCTTCGATCCGGACGAGGGCGGCGTTATCTCCGCGGGCGGCGTCGGCTTCGATATCGCCTGCGGCGTCCGGGCACTTTGCACCGGCTTGACCGCCGACGAGGTCGAGCCCAACAAAGAGAAGCTGGCCGATGTACTGGCCCGGCGCATCCCCGCCGGCGTCGGCAGCAAGGGCAAGCTGCGACTCTCCCCGCTGGAAATGGATGAGATGCTCCGACGCGGGGCCGTGTGGGCCGTCGAGCAGGGCTACGGCAACAGGGCCGACCTCGCCCGTATCGAGGAGAACGGCCGAATGGCCGGCGCCGAGCCGCGATACGTCTCGGACCACGCCAAGAACCGCCAGGAGAGACAAGTCGGCACGCTCGGCTCGGGCAATCACTACCTCGAAGTGCAAAGGGTCTCCGCCATCTACGATGAGGGCATCGCCAAGGCATTCGGGCTCGGTTTCAACGAGATCACGGTGATGATCCATTGCGGCTCACGCGGCCTGGGCCACCAGGTCGCCACGGACTACGGGCCACGCATGATCAAGGCCGCCCGGGAGCGGGGCTTCGAGCTGCCCGAAAAGGAGCTGGCCTGCGCCCCGATTCAATCCGATGTGGGCCGGCAGTACTACGGCGCGATGTGCGCGGGCATCAACTGCGCCCTGGCCAACCGCCAGGTGCTCACGCATCTGACGCGCGAGGCCTTCGCCCAGATCTTCGGCCGCGCGAATCTCACGCTGCTCTACGACGTCTCGCACAACACCTGCAAGGTGGAAGAGCACGAGATCGACGGCGTGCGGAAGACGCTGTACGTCCATCGCAAGGGCGCAACGCGCGCCTTCGGGCCGGGGCATCCCTCGCTGCCGCAGGAGCTGCGGGCCACGGGCCAGCCCGTCCTCATCGGCGGCACGATGGGCACCGCATCGTACATCCTCGCCGGCACGGCTCAGGGCATGAACCTTTCCTTTGGCTCGTGCTGTCACGGTGCCGGGCGGGCCATGAGCCGCAGCCAGGCCACGAAACGCTGGAAGGGCAAGGACGTCGTGATGCACCTCGCCCAAAAGGGCATCATCATCAGGGGCGCCTCGCCTCGCGGCATCGCCGAGGAGGCCCCGGGCGCCTACAAGGACGTTGCCGTCGTCGTCGACGCCACCGAAAAAGCCGGCTTAGCCAGAAAGGTCGCCCGCCTCGAACCGCTGCTCTGCGTGAAGGGATGACCCAGGCGCGTTCTGTGCGGTTGGACGCCCGCCCACGCTACGTGGACATGCCGCAACAGAGGGCGAGAACATGCCTGTGCCAGCGTAAGCATGGCACCGGGCAGGAATCTCCTGTCATTTCACGGTCTTGGACGCGTATACGAATCAGTGGCCCGGTATCGCCTGCGAATTTTCAGGGAACCAAGCGGGATGAGACCGAGAAGAACCAGTGCCAAGCTCGCCGGCGCGGGGATTCGCGTGACGGTGACATAGTCGACGTCATAGTAGCAGATGATGTCGCCATAGGGGTCGGCGGTCGGCTGCATCGTGCTGTCCCAAGCGAGCGGCCAGCCGTCCGTGGAGGCCCAGAAGTTGAAGCGCAGGGTCAGCGCCTCGTCCGGCACCACGGAGGACATCTTGTGTATGAGAACATCCGGGTAGAGATCCTGGCCCTGGACCGTGTCCGGGTCCCAGTACCACTCGACGGAATCACTCAGCCAACGCACCTTGAAGACATTGAATTCAGTCAAATCGAGGTCTGGTACGACGGGGTTGGCATCGGCATGATATACGCCATCGTTCCATGTGCTTCCTGGCGCGCCGAAATCATTCCAGGAGGCGACCACGACCCTATGACCGCCGGTCTCGGGCGGATTGTTGATCTGATTCGAGAGGAATTCGATGTCGATCTCATCCGACCACATGGGCAAGCCTGTGGACATCGGTTTGTCCATGTATCCGAAAAACGATGCGACCAGCCCGCTGGCGACAGGCGACCGGACCCTTACCCTCGCTTCGAGCTGCAGACCCGGCCCGAGGGCAAACGCGTTGTTGGAGTAGATTTCCTGGCCAAGGCAGGAAGAACCCGGGTCACCTGGGTTGTAGGTGTGATGCGTGAATGTCGCGATACCTCCGGAAACAGTGGGGGGGCCGTTGAACCAGGTCTGGCCGATGGGCCAATTACGCTCCTGGTAGCTCCATTTTGCCGCATCGAGCGTGTCCCCGTCGAAGTCGTCTGAGAACACGACCGACACCGCCAGCACAGGCGAGGTCAGGATCAGCACAGACGCTACGACAGCACATAAGGTGGTAGTGGATCTTGGGCTTCTCATCGTTCACACTCCTTTCCCAGCAAGATCGAACCTCCTGTCCGTACCCGACAAGGTTGACCGTCAGAACTGTCGATCAGCCGCTCGCTCACAAGGGTGTGTCATCAGTGCGTGCATTGCGAACGCGTTGAATGCATCAAACCCTACCGCGCAAACGGGAAAAGTTCAAGAAAAACATAGTTCTCTCGAAAAAAGTATCGTTGAAGAGATTCGTGGGTGCTCTCAGGGTCGTCTGCGACGTAATCCATTGCGCAACAAACAGTTAAGAGCTATGAGCCGTGCCTGCTTCTATTGGGCTGAATGATGTCAGCCTGCCCTCTCGGCACAACCGATTGGGTAGAGGGCCAAATTAGGGCAGCCCGGGGGGCATTTGGGTCTCTGGGGCCCCCGGGCGCCTACAAGGATGTTGCCGCCGTCGTCGACGCCACCGAAGAAGCCGGTTTGGCCCCAAAAAGTCGCCCGCCTCGAACCGCTGCTTTGCGTGAAAGGACAGGGGGTATTCGTCGTCCCGATAGGCCTATCGGGGTTTGTGGTCGAGCCGCCGCGAGTTTCTGTCCTCGTACGACCTCGATTCCTTTCCGGGGAACTGGATGATCGTAGGGCTCTCGTCGGTTTGCGGCGCGGTGTTCTCCTCGGCGCCCGGGATGTAGGGGATCACGCCTTGGGCATATGCCGCCTCCTGGATCTCGCGCGGCGCCGTGCGTGCATCCATCAAGAACCCATTCACCTCGATCATCCAGGCGAGCGGGTTCTCCCCCACCCGGCTGTCTACGGTGTAGTCGGGATCGAACGGAGCCAGATCGAGCGTTTCTTCGATGATTCGCTTCTTGGCCGACAGGGTGGCGGCACTGACGCCGAGCTTCTCGGTGAGGTCTTTCGTGGTCATGAAAGGCGGAAAACTGGGGTCCGTCAAAAAGTTGACCCAGCCGGCAGCATGGACAATCCCTGCGGCCCACGTGAGAGGTTTGCCTCGCAGCAGCGGGCACGGCTCGGTGACTGCAAGGTCCTCCGCGAGGTCTCGGCAGACGACCGCGTATTCCTCATCCAGATACTTCCGGCAGAAGGTGTCGGTCGTGTCCAGGATTGTATCCAGGATCGACGCGATCTTGTTGGCTTCGTCGTTTCGGTGCTTTCGCTTACTCATTTCATTCGGCCTCCACCATCGGGTGCGTAAACGGCCAATTCCTGCGTATGGCAACCGTCCTGTATTCTGTTGGGTCCTCAAAGCCCCTGCAAGGAAAAAGAAGCTGTATTTTCTCTCCCGATGTTATGGGCGGGCAAAACTGTTCTGTACGCCTTGATGTGATGATGACGCGATGTTACAATCCCTACCTTCGTAGCGGGGAGAGGAGGTGTGAAGGGTAGCTCGAAGAAAGGAGTACCGCGATGCATGCACGTTTGTCAGCCGTTGTTGGCCTTTCCGTGATGATTCTCTCGGGCGCGGCTTGGTGTGCCGAGCCGCTGGCGACGATTACAGTCGAGGCGGGTCCGTATGCGCGGGTCGATACGCCGGTATCGGTGCCGCTGGCGACCGTGCCGGAGGCTGCGGCCAATGTACCGCTGTCGCTGCAGGAGGTCCGAGGCTCCGATCGTTTCATCGTCCCGGCACAGATTGAGCACGGGACCGTGCCGAGACTGCACTGGATCATCAAGGGCACGCTGCCTGCCGGCCAGTCGAGGACGTATGAACTGGTCGTGAGGAACGTAGTCGCCAGCCGGCAGGTTCGGGCGATCGAGGGGGCCAAGGATCTCACGCTTCAAGTGGGCGACGCGCAGGTGATGCGCTATCACCACGCGACCGTGCCGCCGCCGGCCGGGCAGAGCGAGCTGTACAATCGCAGCGCGTTTATCCATCCGCTGTGGTCGCCCGCCGGGACCGTCCTGACGAACATCCATCCGAAGGACCATATCCATCACATGGGAATCTGGATGCCTTGGACGCACGCGGAGTTCGAGGGCAAGCCGGTCGATTTCTGGAACCTCAACAAAGGGGAGGGCACCGTTCGGTTCGTGAGATATCTGGGCACGACGACTGGTCCTATCTACGGCGGATTTCGGTCGGAGCATCACCATGTCGTGCTGAAGACCGACGCCGGGGAGAAGGTCGTCCTCGACGAGGTCTGGGACGTCCGCGTGTACAACGTGGGCGGGCCGGACAAGGGCTGCTGGCTGATCGACTTCACATCGACGCAGCGCAACATCGCGGACAGCCCACTGAAGCAGGTCAAGTACCGCTATGGCGGGCTCGGCTATCGTGGGGCCGCCGAATGGGATGAGGCGAACTCGGCCTACCTCACCAGCGAGGGCAAGGATCGCAAGAACGGCCACGCCACGCGGGCACGCTGGTGCGACATGGCCGGCTCGATCGACGGCAAGTGGGAAGGCATCACGATGTACAGCCACCCGAAGAACTTCCAGCACCCCGAGCCGATGCGCATCTGGCCCGAGGGGCAGGTGTTCTTCAACTTCTGCCCGTCGCAGGCCCAGGACTGGGAGATGAAGCCGGGCGAGGATCACGTGTTCCAATATCGTTGGTACGTGCATGAGGGCAAGCCGGACGTGGACACGATCGAGCGCATCTGGCACGACTACGCCGAGCCGCCGCAAGTGAATGTCGAGTGCAGCCGCCCCGAGCAGGCGATTGTTCTGTTCGACGGCAAGGACTTCTCTCACTGGCGCAAGGAAGGCGACGGCGAGATCGGCTGGAAGATCACCGGCGACGGCGCGATGCGGATCGTCCCCAAAACCGGCAGCATCATGACGAAGCGCGACTTCGCCGACTTCATGCTGCACGCCGAGTTCCGCACACCTCAGATGTCCCCGGAAGTCAAAGGCCAGGGCCGCGGCAACAGCGGCATCTACATCCAACGACGCTACGAGCTGCAAATCCTCGATTCCTACGGCCTGGAGCCGAAGAACAATGAGTGCGGCGGCATCTACAAGTTCCAGGCGCCCGACCGCAATGTCTGCAAGAAGCCCGGCGAATGGCAGACGTATGATATCCTCTTCCGCGCGGCCCGGTGGACCGGCGAGGGACAGAACGCGGTCAAAACACACAATGCCCGGATCACGGTGTTCCACAACGGCGTGCTGATCCACGACGACGTCGAGGTCCCGAACAAGACCGGCGCCGGCCGGCCCGAAGGACCGAAACCCGCGCCGGTCCTCCTGCAGGAGCATGGAAGTGAGGTAAGCTTCCGCAACGTCTGGATCGTGCCCTTGAATTGATTGAGGATGATCGATTATTGATGATTGTGCCGGTGGCAGCCTCAAGTGCAGCTTGGGGATGGCTTCACTGCGGATTTCGTGCGTCGGGTTTGTGACACGAAAGAAAGAGGGGATCACGATGGAGCGAAAGAGGATTGATCGAGGGACACGGCTGGATCGCCGCACATTTCTCAAGAGTACCGGTGCGGCGGCGCTGAGCCTATCTGTGCCCACGATTGTGCCGTCGTCGGTCTTCGGAGCGAACGCGCCGAGCAAACGCATTTCCATGGCCTGCATCGGCCTGGGCATTCAAGGCACCGGCAATATGCGCGCCTTCCTGGGGCAGGACGATGTGCGGGTCATCGCCGTCTGCGACGTCAGCGAGAACCAGCGGCGGAAGGGCAAGGCCGTCGTCGATGCGCACTATGGAAATGAGGATTGTCGGGCGGTCGGCGATTTTCGTGAGGTCTGCGCGCGGCCGGACGTCGATGCGGTGTTGATCGCGACGCCCGATCACTGGCACGTGTTGATCGGGCTCGAGGCGGCCCGGCACGGCAAGCACATGTACTATGAGAAGCCCATCGGCTGGAGCTTCCGGGCAGGGCAGGCCCTCCGTGCGGCCATCCATCGCTACGGCGTCGTGTTCCAGTTCGGGACGCAGCAGCGGTCCGGCCGGGACTTCCGCTTTGCCTGCGAGTTGGTGCGCAACGGCCGCATCGGAAAGCTGGAAACGATCCTCGTCGGCGTCCCCGGCGGCGTGCCGGTCCCCAACC
>Ga0207752_1000229_pt1 | contig 26598 bp, 24 predicted proteins | sample Pon2CUnioCityCA_6_FD_187272 | JGI IMG/M metagenome (GOLD analysis project Ga0207752, IMG submission 187272) | Marine sediment microbial community from Union City, CA, USA - Pond 2C Sediment 2 (SPAdes) | ecosystem: Environmental > Aquatic > Marine > Intertidal zone > Salt pond sediment ... | reverse complement strand
GTCAGCCGGTTCTTCACGCCCCCATGCTCGATCCCATCCGACCAGAGGATGCCCATATCGTGATGGGCTGTCTGCTCGGCGATGACGATGTCGCCCGGCTTCAGATTCGGATCGACCCCGCCGGCGATTCCCGTCAGGATGACCCGTGCAGGCCGGAAATGTTCGAGCAGCAGCGTCGTCGTCATGGCCGCGTTCACTTTACCGACCCCCGTCCACGCCAAAACGATGGGCTTGCCGTCCAGCCGCCCGGACGTAAAGGTAATCCCCTTGATGGAGCGCGACTTTGCGGCCGTCAGCATGTCGCCCAGCAGACTCACCTCCTGCTCGAAGGCCCCCAGCACCGCCAAAGAACCCGTCGGGACATCCTGCTCGCGTGGGTGATGGCAGGCCGGTAGCAACACCATACTGACGAAACAAATGATCCATACGCCAACATGCTTGTGCATGAGTACTCCTGCGTCTGTCGTGCATCTAATTGCACGGCAATGCGAGCGGAGGGATTCGAACCCACACGTCCTTACGGACACCAGGACCTAAACCTGGCGCGTCTGCCAATTCCGCCACGCTCGCAGCGATCCGCCGGATGCGGTCCTCACGACTAAAACAAGCCCTTGTCATCCGGATCGTCCCGGTCGCCTGAGGACTCCGGCTCGGATGGCTCCTCGACCGTCTCTTCCTCGGCCTGCTCCTCCCGCGAGATCTTCTCGATGCGTTTCTCCGCCTTCTGCAGGATGCCCCGGCAGTGCTTGATCAGAGCCATGCCCTTCTCGTACTGATCGAGACTATCCTGCAGAGGGATCTGGCCCTGCTCGATCTTGTCGACGATCTCCTTGAGCAGCCGGATCGATTCCTCGAAACTCAGCTTGCTGATGTCGTCCTTGCGTTTCTTCTCAGCCATCGAATGTCTTTCCCATCGCGCGTCCGGCTTTCGGACGGCTTCTACTTGCTCTTTTCTACCTTCTTCGTGGCCCGGCTTTCAATCAAATTCTCGTCGGCCAGCTCGGTTACCAGAAGATCGTCGAGCTGGACGTCGTCGAGCGTACGCACTACTTTGCCGGTCTTGCGGTTCGTTGTGATGCTGTACCCCCGATGGAGGACCGACTTCGGATTCAGCCCGGCGAGGCGGTTTTCCCGTGCGGTGATTTCCAGGGTCTTGTCGCTCAGGATCTTGGTCATGGCGGCTCGACCGCGACCTTCGAGCTCGTTCAAGGCCACCGTCATTCGGCCCAGCAACCGGTGCGGCTCGATCCGCGCCACCGGTTCCTGATAGCCCTCCAGAGTCTTGTGCTTCTGAACCAGTGCCGCCCGCATCGCATCGGCCAGCCCCCACATCAGGTCATCCACGTGCTGTTCGCGGTTGCGGACCGGCAGCAACGGATTCTTGAACACGGCGCTGGCTAAAATCGTGCGAAGGTACTCGCCGCAGAGACCCAGCCGGCCCTGGACGCTGCCGCTCAGCCGCTTGTGCTGGTGGGCCAGGTCGCGCAGCACTTCCTCGCGGTCCGGCACCGCCACGACCCCCGCCTTGGTCGGCGTCGAAGCGCGGGCGTCCGCCACCATGTCCGCGACCGTGACATCGACCTCGTGCCCCACCGCGCTGATGATTGGGATCCGCGACTCAAAGATGGCGCGGGCCAGCGGCTCTTCGTTGAAGGCCCAGAGATCCTCGAGCGATCCGCCGCCGCGGCCGACGATGAGCAGGTCGAGCTCCAGCCGCTCGTTGCGCCGGTTCACATCCCGCAGGGCGGCGGCAATCGCCTCGGCCGCCCCCGGACCCTGCACTGGCACCGGAACCAGAAACAGCCGGACACACGGCCAGCGGTTGTGGATGCTGTCGGCGATGTCATGGACCGCCGCACCGGACTCGCTCGTCAGAATCCCGATCCGCCGGGGGTACTTCGGGATCGGCTTCTTATGGGCTTCGGAGAACAGCCCCTCGGCCTCGAGTTTCTTGACCATCTGCTCGAAGGCCAGTTGCAGCGCCCCCATGCCCGCCGGGATCATCTCCGTAACGATGAGCTTGTACCGGCCTTGCGGCACGTAGAGATCGATCGACCCGCTGGCCAGGACGGCCAGGCCGTTCTCCGGCTTGAACTTGATCTTTGTGAAACTGCTCCGCCACATCGCGCAGGGCAGGACCGAGTCTTCGTCCTTCAGACTGAAGTAGCAGTGCCCGCTTTGGTGCCGTTTCCAATCGGTGATCTCGCCCTTCACGCTCAGCCGGGAGGGCAGATGGGCCTCCAGCACATCGCGCACGAGGGAGTTGACCTGCGTGACCGTATATATCTTTGTTTCTGTCTGCGTGCGTTTCGGCATGAGGATCCATGAACAGGCGCGTCGGTCAGTTGACCAACACGACCCAGTACCCTTTCCCGGGGCATTCGAGTTTCAAGGTCTTTTCGCCTGTAACAGTCTGCGGCTCGCGCCATTGGCTGCTCATGATGTCGAGCCACTGCACCGTCACCGGCTTGGTCGTCGCGCTGATATCCAGATCGACCTGTCCGCCGTTGGTGAAGTAGACCGCGTACTCCTTGCCGGGATTTGCCAGGCAGTAGGCCTCATTGTCCTGACGCTCGGACAGCAGGTCGTTGTGCGGCTCGCAGGCAAATACGTTCATCCGGTCCGTGATCATTCTCATGCTGCGGATGTTCGCCTGGGCTTTTTCGCCCAGCCCAAGCCCGGAGTCGGGCCGATGGAATCGGGCCGAGGCCAGCCCGCCGAAGATATTGCGCCAGAATCGCTCCATGCCGTCGCGGTCATTGCCGAAACGACCGGCATCGGCGCCGTAGATTTTCGTACAGTTAAGGGGCCGCGGATGCTTTGCGATCCGCGCACGCTGCTTCTGGGCGTTATCCCAGTGCGCCTGGCCCTTCTGGTGGTTATTCTGGGAGATATCGACGAAGGAATAGGTCTCGGGATGGTCGAACGTCGCGGAGTGCATCGCGTGCGTCAAATCCCACGGGTCCCACATCTCGGTCGTGTGGACCTTCACGCCGGCTTCCTTCGCCTTGGCCTTGATATACTCCGACCAGTACTTCCCCCATTCCGGCGTGACCGAGGTCTCATTGTCCATGCAGTAGAGGACATTGCCATGCTTCAGCGAGTGCGAGAGGACCTTGTCCACGAATCGCTGCTGGTATTTCACCACGACTTTCTGATTTCTCTCGGCCGGGATCGACCAGAAGAAGTTGTTCCCGCGCTGCGTCGGATGGCTGTTGACCTCCAGCGGCAGACCCGTTTCTTCGGCGGTGTAGTTGACGTTGTTCTTCGGATTGAGCGGATGCGCCGCCCAGTTCTCGCGGTAGTAGTCGAACGTGGCCCAGACCTCGATCTGCACGATGATGTCCCGCTGCTCGGCGAGCGTAAGGAACTCCTCGAACCGCCGCCAGTACTCGTCGTTCCACCGATCCAGATCGTACTTGCCATCCGCACGCTGGTGGAACGCCTGCACCTCGAAGCCCTTGTCCTTCCGTGAGCTCATCGTATTGCGCACGTAGTTGCCGCCGACCGATTGGAGCAGGTCCAGATGCTCCTCCAGGTCCCGGATTTGGAAGAGGCTATCGTCCTTGCTGCCGCCGATGAGCAGCGCGGGCCGGCCCTTGTATTGCCAGTAGGCCGGGTTGCCCTCGTAGATATCGATTCGATTCTCCGCAGCGAACCCCGCCGCGCCGATCAAAAGGCAAAGCGTCAACATCACACCTGCCGTCGGTTTCCCAAGAGTCATGGCAATCTCCTCGAAAATCAGCTCCTGACTGCAATCGTCCAACGCGGACCCTGTTCGGGTGACCATTATAGAGAACATGGCGACTTGTCTCAACTACGAGTGTACCGGGCCCACGGTGTGGCGGTCGGCATCCGACCTTGGAGAGCCGAACGGCGAACTCGCTGTCGGCTGCAATACGGTTTTCTCTTGATAGCCCGGCGGCTTGGCAGGTACTATCTACTCTGGAACGCCGGGGATTGGCCTTTCGACAGAGTAACGCGAAACGGCCCGGCATCGATCATGAGAATGGCGCGATCTAGGAAACGACGACGGCAGCATTCGAAGGAGAACCTATTATGTCACGCGTCCTGTACGAGACTCTTGGTGTGACGGTGATTGCTCTGACAAGCCTGTTCGCGACCGCAGCTTTGGGCCAGGAGGCGAACTACGATGAATCGAAGGTTCCCCAGTACACGCTGCCGGACCCGCTCATCTGCCTCGACGGCACGAAGGTGACGGACGCCGAGATGTGGCGGCAGAAGCGTCGGCCGGAGATCCTGAGGCTCTTCGAGGAACAGATGTACGGCCGGTCGCCGGGCAAGCCGCCGTTCATGACCTTCATGACCACCTCCGTCGAGAAGAACGCTCTGGACGGCAAGGCCACACGAAAGGAAGTCACCGTCTATTTCACGGGCCGGCAGCAGGACCCCAACATGACCATCCTCATCTATTTGCCGAACGACAAGGCCAAGCCTGTGCCCCTGTTCATCGGACTGAATTTCCAGGGCAACCATGCGATCCACGCGGACCGGGGCATCACTATTTCGAAGAGCTGGATGCGAAGCGGCGATCATCGGGCAACGGCGGATTCCAGAGGCAAGGCGGCCGGTCGCTGGCCGGTGGAGAAGATCCTCGCACGAGGCTACGGGCTGGCGACGATCTACTACGGCGACATCGATCCGGATTTCGACGACGGTTTCAAGAACGGCGTGCACCCCCTGTTCTACAAGGAAGGCCAGACCCAGCCGGCCCCTGAGGAATGGGGCTCCATCGGCGCCTGGGCGTGGGGCCTGAGCCGGGCGATGGACTACTTCGAGACCGATCCCGATGTCGATCAGAAGCGCGTGGCGGTCATGGGCCATTCGCGACTCGGCAAGACCTCGCTCTGGGCGGGGGCTACGGACGAGCGCTTCGCCCTGGTCATCTCCAACGACTCGGGCTGCGGCGGCGCCGCCCTCTCCCGTCGCGCCTTCGGCGAGACCGTGCAGCGCATCAACACCTCCTTCCCGCACTGGTTCTGCGACAACTTCCTGCGGTATAATGGCAAGGAGGATACGCTGCCCATCGACCAGCACATGCTGATCGCGCTGATGGCGCCGCGGCCGGTCTACGTCGCCAGCGCCGAGGAGGACCGCTGGGCCGACCCGCGCGGCGAGTTTCTCTCGGCGAAACACGCCGGAGCGGTCTACAAGCTGCTCGGCGCCGAGCCCCTGCCGGTCGAGGACATGCCGGCAGTGAACCAGCCGGCCATGGGCGCCGTCGGCTACCACATCCGCACCGGCGGCCACGATGTCACCGACTACGACTGGCAGCAGTACATGGATTTCGCCGACAAACACTTCGGCCAATAGTGAAGGACGTGTGTGCCCAATGGTGCACGGCGAAATCGTCACAAGTACAGAAATGTTGAAACGTAATCATCTACATCACAAGAAGAGGAGATTCGAAATGCAAAGACTTGCGCCAATTTCATTGTCCGTCGTTGCCTGCGTTCTCGTCGCGCTCGCGATCCTGTACGTTGCGGACCCCGCCCCTGCACAGTCAGCCGGCGGTCGCTGGGAATACGTGATCGTCAATTTCAGCGACGTGATCATCGACGTGCAACTGACGGATGAGGACATCCGCGAGGCCGAAAGACGCGGCATTGACAAAGCGCGAAACCTGGAAGAGAAATTCAACAGGCTTGGCGCCGACGGGTGGGAGTTGGCCGCCTGTACGACGGCCAGCGCCGTGTTCAAACGCCCCACGCGTTAGCTTCACACGTGACGCGGGCGCGGCCGGTGATGACCGAGCCGGCCCATCGGTTCCTGTGTATGATCGAGGTGATATCATGATGGCGAATTCTTTTGCGTACAAGCTGTGGCCCGTCATCGGTCTGACCGTGCTGCTGTGTTCTCTGGCTCTGGGGGGATCGGATGGAGCCGATCTGGCCGAGGAATACCTACCGCGGCTGGAGAAGATTCTCACGGAGAACATCGCGCCGTTCTGGTACGACAAGAGCCTGGATCGGCAGAACGGCGGATACATCATCAGCTTTGGACCGAACGGTGCGTTGAAAGAGCCCGTGACGAAGATGATCGTGACGCAGGCCCGCACCGTGTGGCTGTTCTCCCGCCTGGCCCGCGCGGGCTATGAGCCCACGAAGCACCTGGAGGCGGCCGAGGTCGGCTATCGCTTTCTGAAGGACAAAATGTGGGATCACGCCAACGGCGGCTTCTATTGGGAGGTGGACGTTACAGGCGACCAGAAGACCCGGCCCAACAAACATCTCTACGGCCAATCGTTCGGACTCTACGCGCTGGCCGAGTACTATCTCGCGAGCGGCAATGAGGAAGCCCTCGACTTCGCGACCCAATTCTTCGACCTGCTCGAAGAGAAGGCCCACGACAAGACCTACGGCGGTTATGTCGAGTACTTCTACCCGGATTGGACGAACCCACCGGCCTCGGAGTCCTCCTACATGGCAGCGTCGGCCGATCTGAAGCTGATGAACACGCACCTCCATCTGCTTGAGGCCATGACGAGCTTCTACCGGGCGAGCCAACTGCCGTTGGCCCGGGAGCGTCTGCTGGAACTGATCAATATCGAGAGCAATACCGTCGTGCGGAAGGACCTCGGCGCCTGCACGGACAAGTACGATCGGGATTGGACCCCTCGATTGGACGGCGACTACGCGCGCGTATCCTACGGCCACGATATCGAAAACATCTGGCTGCTGATGGACGCGTGCGACGCCGCAGGGGTGTCGAACTATCCGTTCATGGATCTCTACGAGACGCTGTTTCGTTACTCGCTGCAGTACGGCCACGACGGGCGCAGCGGCGGATTCTTCTATACCGGGCGGTTCAACGCTTCGGCCGACGATCTCAACAAGTCCTGGTGGGTGCAGGCCGAGGCCATCGTCAGCGCGCTGCACATGTACGAATACACGAACGACCCGAAGTACCTTCCCGTCTTCGAGAAGACGTTCCGTTTCATCGAGACGAAGATGGTGGACTGGGACACGGGCGAATGGCACCCCACGGTCACGGTCCAGGGCCAGGCGCAGGGAGACAAGGCCAGTCCCTGGAAGGCCGGCTACCACAACGGCCGGGCCATGATCGAATGTATCGAGATCCTCAGGAAGTGGGGCAGCCCATCGGCGGCCCAGTAAGATTCAGAAAGGAGTCGAGCTATGTCTGACCTGAAAGACCGAATCTATCAGATTCTCGAACGGCCCCAGTTGTCCGGCTTGGCCACAGTCACGCCGGACGGCAAACCCTGGGTGCGCTACGTGATGGCGGTCGCCTCGGCGGACCTGACAATCCGGTGCGCGACATTCGTCGGCGCCCGCAAGGTCAAGCAGATCGAGCAGAACCCGGAGGTCCACGTGACTTGCGGCGTCACCAATCCGATGAATGCGGCGCCCTACCTGCAGATTCAGGGCCGGGCCGCACTGAATACAAGCAAGGAGGCGCGCCATGCGTTCTGGTGTGACATGCTGGCGCCGATCTTCAGCGGTCCGGACGATCCGAACTACGGCGTCCTGGAGATCACGCCCTATCGCATTGAGTACTGCACCATGGGCTCCCCCGAGCCGGAGGTGTGGGCGGCGGATTGACCCGACGGCTTCCCGGAGGGGACGCAGGCAAAGGAAAGGACGTGCCATGACAAACGGAGCAGCAGCCGGCGGAGCCTCGGCCGCGGCGGCGGCCGGGGCCGCCATCGCTAATGCGATCAAGGCATCGGGCGCAATCGTCAACGTCGAATCCGATGACTTTGAGATTATTCTCAGACGAGCTGAGGCGCCGCTCGTCGTCTGCGCGACCGGCGGTGTCTTTTCCACCAAATACTACTACCTGACCAGCTACAAAGGGCTGATCTTCTTCACCAGGACCCCGGCTCCCCTGTCGCTTCCCGGCCGCGCTGAGATCATCAACGCCAAGAAGATCTGGATTCCAAGTTAGAGCTGCATTTTGCAGATTCCGCGACTCTCAGGGATAGAGATCGCTTCCCCCGCCTTCGCGAGGGCAGGCTTGCTGCGCTCCTCGCAATGACCTCGATAGGCCGGTGCATGTCATTGCGAGCGAAGCGAAGCAATCTATAGTCACACGATTTCTGAAATGTGGCGCCAGCGCCGTAAGCTCGCCGCGCCGGACACACGCCTGCGCCCGCGCGAGTACGGGACGGGCCAACTACACGGCGTCGATGCGCTTGCGGTAGAGGCGGGTTTGCAGGGCATTCTGCCAGGCGGTCCAGTTGGAGTCGCTCATCTCGGCGTCGATGGCCGATGTCACCTGGTCCATCTTCGCGTCGAGGTCGTCGATGTAGTAGACCATGAAGGCCTCAGCCGTCGCGGGCAGTTTGGGCGAGCCGAACTCGTAGGCCCCGTGGTGCGAGAGGATGACGTGTCCCAGGGAATCCAGAATCTCCGGGTCGATGGGCGTGCCGCTCGCACGGAGGGCGTCGGCCTTGCGATGGATCATCAGCAGGCTCTTGCTGATGTGGCCGATCAACTGTCCCGAATCGGTGTAGGTGAACGCCATGTCGTAGGAGAGCTCCTCCGTCTTGCCGATGTCGTGGAGGAAGATCCCGGCCAGGACCAGGTCCGCCTGGAGGTCGGGATACAGCGGGAGGATCGCCTGCGCCACGCGGAGCATGTTGTGCGTGTGCTCGAGCAGGCCGCCGATGCAGTTGTGGTGCAGCTTCATGCCGCCCGGCGCGGTGCAGAAGTTCGCCATCAGGTCGTCGTCCGCCAGGAATGCGTTCGCGATCGCCGCGAGCTGGGGATGCCGGATCGCACCGACGATTTCCTTGACCTCCTTGAACATCTGGTCGCAGTCCTTGCTGGTGCGGGCCAGATAGTCCTCGACGTTGACCGTGCTCGGATCGACGACTGCGGCGTTGTTGACCACGATCTGCAGGTTGTTCTGGTAAAGCTCGCTGCGGCCCTGCACGTGGACGAAGCCGGGCTTGGGCAGGGCCTTATAGACCGCTTCCGTCGCCTGCCACATCCGGCCGTTCAACTGTCCCGTGCGGTCCGAAAGGAACATCGCAATATACAAATCGCCGCGCGTCGTGCTGCGGAGAATGGGATCGCGCACCACGTAGACGCCATTGACCGTCTCCCCGGCTCCGATCTCATTGATGAATTTGTGCGCCATGATCAACTCCGTACTCACTTACACCTCTGAGGAACTGCGGCCATCTTAGCGGCTGTCCACTGCTTCCGCAAGCGAGTTCGGTCGGATGGCAAGAAAAGTGACGGAAAAATATCAGGGCGTGGGACGCGGACGCCTGACTGTGAGCGTGTTTGACGCACGCGACCTCAGGAGCGTTCGCCCGGCTCCTCGATCCAACGGACCAGCATGACCGTGACATTGTCCAGACCGCCACTGGCATTGGCCATCTCCACAAGCTGCTCGCAGGCGGCCTGGCAATCGCTGTGCCCGCGCAGCAGCTCGCCGACGGTCGCCTCCTTCACCTGGTCCGTCAGCCCATCCGTGCACAGCAGGAAACAGTCTTCTCGCTTCACGGCGTACGAGCGGACGTACGGGTGAACCTCGCCGGGCATGCCCAGATATTCGGTCACGAGATTTCTGGCGTGATGCGTCATCGCGTCGTCGGCCTCGATCTCGCCTTGCTCGACGAGTTCATGGACAACGGAATGGTCCCTGCTGAGCCGCACGAGCCTGCCCGCGCGGAGGCGGTACACTCGGCTGTCGCCCAGATTCGCGACGTATGCCCGTCCGCCCAGAAAGAGTACGGCGGCCAGGGTCGCGCCCATGCCCTCGCAGCCGCTTTGGGTCAGACCCTGAAGATGAAGCCGTCCGCTTTGCTCGCAGATGAGCCGGGTCAGCCGTTGACGAATTGCCCGCGACCGGCGCGCCTTCATCGAGTCGAGATTCTCCCGAATGATGGCCGGCAGATCCTTCGCGGCGGCCGCCGCCGCGACGTCTCCCGCCGCATGTCCCCCCAGGCCGTCCAAGGCCAGGAACAGCCCCATCTCCGGCTCCGCCACAAACGCGTCTTCATTCGCCTCGCGAACCTCCCCAATATTCGTGGCCGCCCCCCACTCGAACGGATATGCCATCTACCTGCGCTCCCATCTGTCCATAACGAATCGATGTCCACCTGGCCGTTACGTCACCAGGAGCTGCCTGCACCAAGGACAGAACGTCCAATACTGCGAATCCACCGGCCAATCGCAGCGTCCGCAGACCTCGGGAAACGGCCGGACCTGCCACGGTTTTCGCACTTTTCTGCGACACCACGGGCAGTATCGCATAAATCGCATCAGCTTGCCACGACAATGGCTGCAGCGGCCCTGATACCGCACGCCCGGCGTTTGCGTTTCGCTCGGGTCCTTGAAGCCCGGCCCAAAGCACCACGGGCAGAACCGCCACTCCGGCAGCACGCCTCGATGGCAGCGCCGACAAACGTGACTGAACGGCGTGCCTTCGTCGAAGCGATTGCGCTCGCTGCCGCACCAGGGGCACGCGATCATACTCTCGGAAATCGGCTCGCCGCAATCGGTGCAGCGGAACGACGCCGTCAGCACTTTTCCATACCGCCGAATGAATGCCCCGCGCCGGTTCTTGCGCCAGTCGAGCCTGCGACGGCGGACCGCCCCGTGGCCGGGGTGAGTCTGTATGCCCTTCGGCACAGCCTCCAACAGGGCGCCCAGCATCTCCTCTGCATCTGCGAACCGCCGCTGTGGGTCCATGGCCAGGGCCTTCTTCAGAAAGGCGACCATGGCCGTGCTCGTCCGCTCCCGCAAGCGTTGATAGCCGCGAGGCGGCCAGCGAAACGGCCAGCGCGGCAGGAAGCCCGTCAGGTACTCGTACAGAATCAGCCCGACGGAGAAGCAATCGCTCTGATAGGACGGCTTGCCGTAGGCCTGCTCCGGGGCGACGTATCCGGGCGTGCCGAAATCGTCCACCGTCGCCATGCGGCCCTTGACTCGCAGGCTGATGCCGAAATCGCCGAGAGCGACCCGACCGTCGGGAAACAGAAAGATGTTGCCCGGCGTGACGTCGCAATGCACCACCCGCTGCTTGTGGGCGTAGGCCAGGCCATCGAGGACCTGAATGATGATCGACAGGATTCGCCGAACCGACATCGGCCGGGACCGGTCCTCCAGCGTCGCCACGCACAGCTCGCTGGCCAGCACGGCGTGGCCCTCGATGACGTCGGCGTTCTTCACGGGCATGATGTGCGGGTGCCGCAGCCGCGCGACGAGCCGGATCTCGCGGAACAACTGCTCGTTATCGCGCCGCCCGCCGACCCCGATCAGCGGGATCTTCAGGGCCACGGCGATATCCTCCACACAGTCCTTCGCCTGCCAGACTTCGCAGCTCCCACCCGTGCCCAGGTGCTTTTCCAGGCGGTACTTGCCCAGACACTCCCCGGGGGCCAAACGCCCTTTTGTCTTAACCGAGGCTCTTTTTCCCTTCTTTCTCAATACGCTGCTCCGTTGCCGAGTATCACAGGCGAAGGATCGCTCCCGCCACGCCGCCTCCGCGAAGGGCCGATGCCTCCCGGCCAAGCGTGACACGTGCCGCCGATTCTACCGCCATCCGCGGACTACGACAACAGGTTCTCATACCGGCCCCGCCCCGACCGGCTTTATCTCGCACGCCCGGTTCCGCAGTTCCTGGCGGACAGCCCGCAGAGGGAGAAGGGGGCAGGCATACTGAGCCCCTGAAGTGGTGAGACACCGTAAAGGGTGACGGTTAGAATGGGTTGCCTGCCGTCTCTGGCCTGTGGCTTGTCGTCTATTTCTCATCGCTTTTGGTGCTTTTCCTCTGCCGCCTCCAGCCCGCGCCTCGGGCATCATGCCCGGCGAGGGGGCTTTGGCTGGTAGAACGCCGGCTTTGCCTGTTTCGGCTTCTGGCGAGAAAGCTTGCGTTCGCGCGGGTGATCGGTGATAATGCTTCCGCTTGCGGCCGGATGGCAGTATCGCAGTCTGTGGCTTCACTGAGTGGAGCACTCTGGAAACAGAGGACATCAATGGAAATTCCGGCCGGTCGGCACTGTCGGCGCGTACCATTTCCGGATAGGGTGGGGTATTCGTTCTTACGCCTTCGTTCATGAGGACGAGCGTTATCGTCTGCTCTTGTCGAAAGGATGTGAAACATGGAGTTTGACAATGAGTATTATCGCGGTCTTCCGCCGCAGGTGGTCGCCCTGCTGCCGTATGCATGGATTGGCGTTTTGGTCTTCCTTGTCGTCATTCTTGCTTTCTTTTCGTACTACGTGATTCCGACGGATTCGGTGGGCGTGGTCCAGCGGTTCGGCCGCTTCAACCGGATTACCGAGCCCGGGCTGCGGTTCCGCTGGCCCCTGATCGAGACGGTGAGCAAGCCGCAGGTCGAACGGATCTTCAAGGACGAATTTGGCTTCCAGACGCTTCGGGCCGGCGTGAAATCGACGTATGGCAACAGGAACAAGGATGAGTCGCTCATGCTGTGCGGCGACCTGAGCGTGGCCCAGGTCGAATGGATCGTGCAGTATAAGATCGGCGATCCCAAGCTGTTTCTGTTCAACATTCGAAACCCCGAGAAGCTCATTCGCGACGTCGCCGAGACGGTCATGCGGAGCGTCGTGGGGGATTCGAGCGTCGATGAAGTCCTCACGTCGCGCCGGGTCGATATCAATATCGAGGCGGAACAGAAGATGCAGGATATCCTCGACAAGTACGAATCCGGCGTCACGGTCGTTGCCGTGAAGCTGCAGGATGTCAATCCGCCCGAGCAGGTCAAAGCGGCCTTCAACGAGGTGAATGCTTCTCAGCAGGACAAGGAACGGCTGGTCAATCAGGCCCTGGAGGAATACAACACCGTGATCCCGCGGGCCCGCGGTCAGGCCCTGCAACAGATCAAGCAGGCCGAGGCGTATGCCATCGATCGCACCAACACGGCCACGGGTGATGCCAGCCGTTTCAATCAGATCTACGCCGAATACAAACTGAGCGAAGACGTCACACGCCGGCGCATGTATCTCGAAAGTATGGGCAAACTGCTCCCGAAGATCGAACGGAAGATCATTATCGACGACAGCGTAAAGGGGCTCTTGCCCTTTATGCAGATTGGGGAGGAATAAGAACATGCAAGGTCTCAAGCCGCTGATTATCGTACTGGCCGCACTGGCTCTGATCGTATTGCTGACGGCGTTTGTGTTCACCGTCTCCGAAATGGAACAGGTGGTCGTCACGCAGTTCGGCTCCCCGAAGCGTCAAATCAAAGAGGCAGGGCTTCACTTCAAGATACCGATTATCGAGAAGGTCAATACCTTTGAGAAACGCGTCCTGGAATGGGACGGCAAACCGACGCAGGTCCCAACGCTCGATAAGAAGTACATCTGGGTGGACAGCTTCGCGCGCTGGAGAATCCGGGACCCCCTGATGTTCTTCAAGACCGTCGCACGTGAGGAATCGGCCCATGGACGACTCGACGACATTATCAACGGGTCCGTCCGCAACAAGATATCGAATCATCCGCTCATCGAGGCGGTACGGACCTCCAACCGATCGATGACGATGATGACCGGCATCGATGGCGAAGCAACCGGCGAGGTGCAAAACGTGGAGGTCGGCCGGGACCGAATCGTCGAAGAGGTGCTGGAAGAAGCGAAGCTGGCCGCTGAGAGCTTTGGCATCGAGATCATCGACATACGATTCAAGCGCATCAACTATGTCGAAGAGGTCCGCGAGTCCGTATACGAACGAATGATTACCGAGCGAAAGCGCATCGCCGCAAAGTATCGTTCCGAAGGCGAAGGGCAGAAGCTGGAAATCGAGGGTCGCAAGGAGAAGGAGGAAAAGCAGATCACCTCCGAGGCCTACAAGCAGGCGCAGGAGATCATGGGAAAGGCGGACGCCGAGGCGATCAAGACCTACGCGGAAGCCTACTCCAAGAACCCTGATTTCTACTCGTTTCTGGAAACGCTGACCAGCTACGAGGAAAACCTGGGTAGCGGCTCCATGCTGGTCCTGTCAACGGACGGAGACTACCTCAAGTATCTCAAGGGCGACAGCGAGGAGCCGCCCCTGGAGTGATTGCCGGGGTGAACTGAAGGCATGCGGTACCTTTCTCGGGGGATTCGCGGTGCGGCATGCTGTTTCCCGGTGTGGTCATGGAAGGCGTGGTCAATCGGCCGAATCTGCTTGCGTGACCGGGTCAGTCGCGGTATAGTAATAATATGACGAGCAAAGACATGGCCATCAAGACGATCCAGGAACTCCCAGACTCGGCGACCTGGGAGGAGATTGAGGAGCGAGTGCGCTTCCTGGCCGGCATCGACAAAGGCCTGGCGGATGTCAAGGCCGGTAGGGTCGTTCCGCACGAAGACGTCAAGGAGAGCCTCAAGCGATGGCTTGCCGGGTAGTCTGGTCTCAGACAGCCGTTGAAGACCTCAGGCAGATCGTTCAGTTCATCGCCCTGGATGACGCCGGTGCTGCCGCCAGCCTCGCAAATCGCGTCCTCAACCGCATCGAACGAGCAGCCGAATTGCCCTTCTCCAATCGAGTCGTCCCTGAGAAAGCCGAAGAGCCTATACGAGAGGTCATCTTACGGCCATATCGGGTCATCTACCTGGTAGACGACCGGCGAGACGCCATCCATATCCTCAGAATCTGGCACGCTGCCCGCGGAGTACCCGATCTCGAGTGCGAGCAGGAAGGTCAGTGCTGAAGCTTCGGCTTGCAGGCGGGCGCGGTTTCGGCTATAACGACTGCCTCTTTGACGGTTCGGGTAGATCAGGCTAGGCCCGGCAGCACCGCTGCGCTTTGGGCCACGAATGACGGGGCACGACATGAGATATAGCCAGTTGCTGGTTCCGACGGTAAGAGAAGTACCCGCCGACGCGGAAATCGTCAGCCACAAGCTGATGATCCGGGCCGGCCTGATTCGCAAGGTCGCCAGCGGCACGTACACGTACCTGCCGCTCGGCTGGCGCACGCAGCGCAAGATCATGCAGATCGTCCGCGAGGAGATGGACCGGGCCGGGGCCCAGGAGATTTCGGTGCCGATCCTCCAGCCGCTGGAGCTGTGGGAGCAGACGGGCCGCAATGTCGATTATGGCGAGAACCTCTGCGTGCTCAAGGACCGGCACGGGCGACTGAACGCCCTGTCGCCGACGGCGGAAGAGGTGATGACGTTCCACATCGCCAACGAGATATCGAGCTACCGGCAGCTCCCCATCAACCTGTACCAGATCAACGAGAAGTTCCGGGACGAGTTTCGCCCGCGGTTCGGCGTACTGCGAAGCCGCGAGTTCATCATGAAGGATGCGTACAGCTTCGACGTCGATGAGGCCGGGCTCGACGTGTCCTACAAGGCGATGTACGACGCCTATTGCCGCATCTGTGAGCGTTGCGGCCTGAAGTACGTGGTCGTCCAGGCCGAGGCCGGCGAGATCGGCGGCACCGGCAGCCAGGAGTTCATGATCCCCAGCGACAACGGCGAGGACATCATCGTCCGCACGGAGGATGGCTCGTACGCCGCCAACCTCGACAAGGCCGCCGTGGACCCCCTGCCGAAGGCCGAGGCGATTGCGAATCCACCCGCGATGGAGCCGGTCCACACGCCCGGCGTCGGCAGTATCGAGGCTGTGTGCAGCTTCCTCGGAACGCGGCCTGAGGAGATGATCAAGACGCTGATCTACTCGGCCGGCGAACGGACCTACGTGGTGATCGTCCGGGGCGACCACGACGTGAACGAGGGCAAGCTGCACGGCGTGACGGACAAGGGCCTCGAGTTAGCTCCTGAGCAGGTGATTGTCGAGCTGACGGGCGCCGCGGTGGGCTTTGCCGGCCCGATGGGGTTGGCCGGGAAGGTCACGAAGATGGCCGTTGACCACGCCGTCGCGGCAATGGCGATCGGCGTGACGGGCGCTAACCGGACGGACCACCACATCAGGAACGTCGTGCCGGGGCGCGACTTCCCGTTGGATGGCGAGAACGTCATCGTCGCCGATATCCGCAACGCCGTCGAAGGCGACACCTGCGGCGGGCGGAAGCTGCGCTTCTCGCGCGGGATCGAGATGGGGCACGTCTTCAAGCTCGGGACGAAATACAGCGAGGCGCTCGGCGCGACCTTCCTCGACGAGAACGGTCAGAACAAGCCCTGCCTTATGGGCTGTTACGGCATCGGCATCAGCCGCATCATGGCCTCCGCCATCGAGCTGTACAACGACAAGAACGGCATCATCTGGCCAATTTCCATCGCCCCGGTTGAAGTGATCGTTACCGCCGTGAACCAGGACGATCCGGACGTGGTCAGGGTCTCGGAGGAGATCTACCGCAAGCTTCTCGATGCAGGCGTCGAGGTGCTGCTGGACGACCGTCACCTCCGCGGGGGCATCAAGTTCAAAGACGCCGACCTGATCGGCATCCCCGTACGGGTCACCGTCGGCAAGAGGTCCGTCGTCGAGGGCAACGTCGAGATCAAGCTGCGATCCGAGGCCGAGAGTCAGAAGACCCCCATCGACGAGGCGCCGCAGAAGGTCATCGAGCTCGTCAAGTCGCTCAAGGAGCGTTTGAACGGATAAAGGTGAAACGGGACCAACCGGAAGTGCAAAGGAGAAGACCGATGAATGGCAGCAAACTGACACGTAGAAATCTGATCCGCAACGCCTCGCTGCTTGCGGCCGGGACCGTTGCCACGCAACTTACGGGAGCAGCCGGGGCTATTGAGATGGACAAGATCGAACGCGTCGCGACGAAGGGACGGATCAACCAGTCGGTGAGCCAGTGGTGCTACGGAAAATGGTCGCTGGACGAGCTTTGTCAGGTGTCGAAGAAGCTGGGCCTCAAGGCGATCGACCTGCTTGGTCCGGACCAGTTCGCCACGGTCAAGAAGCACGGGCTGATCGTATCGATGGTCAACAGCCACTCGCTGCCCAACGGCCTGGCCGACAAGAAGTACCACGACGAATGCCTCGCCAAGCTGCGTGAAGCGATCGACGCGACCTCGGAGGCCGGTTTTCCGAACGTGATCTCGTTCTCCGGGAACCGCCGGGGCATTCCGGACGACGTCGGGATCGAGAACGCGACGGAGGCCCTCAAGAAGATCGTCGGCCATGCGGAGAAGAAGAACGTCACGATCGTCCTGGAGTATCTCAACAGCAAGGTCAACCACAAGGACTACATGTTCGACCGGACCGCCTGGGGTGTCGAGGTCTGCAAACGAGTGGGCTCGGAGCGCGTGAAGATCCTCTACGACATCTATCACGCACAGATCATGGAGGGCGACATCATCCGCACGATCCGGGACAACAAGGATTACATCGGCCATTACCATACGGGCGGCAATCCCGGTCGCAACGAGATCGACGACACGCAGGAGCTGTACTATCCGGCCATCATGAAGGCCATCGCCGAGACGGGCTTCAAGGGCTACGTCGCCCACGAGTTCGTCCCGAAGCGTGACCCGCTGGAGTCGTTGACATACGCCGCTCGTATTTGTGATGTTTAGACCATCCGGACTGCACCGTCTCGCGTGATGTGGGAGCTTAAGGAGCCCAGACCGGTTAAGTTGATCGTCGGGATCCTGGCCTCGGATGAACGATGCCTGACCGCCGCGAGGGAGAGCGTGTCGGCCGGGCTTGGTGCGTTCGATCTTGTCGGCGGCGTCTGGCCGTTTGAGCAGACCGGCTACTATGCCGACCAGACCGGCCCGGGCATCCTCCGGCAGTTTGTCAGTATCGAGCGGCTCATTGACCCCGGCGAATTGGCCCAGATCAAGCACCGGACGAACGACATGGAACAGGAGTTGGCGACGACACTCTCGGCGCCATTCCCCCGCCCGGTGAACCTGGACCCGGGGATCATCGAGCCATCGAAACTCATCCTGGCCACGACCAAAAACTACGCCCACCGCGTATACATAGGAATGGGAATGTACGCCGAGGTGACGTTAATCTTTGACAAGGGCCACTGGCGCGCCCTACCATACACGTACCCGGACTACCGCCGGCGGGAGTACCACGACTTCTTCAGCCAGGTTAGAGACAGGCTCGTGCAGCAGTTGAGGTCGAGGGCTCACGGCGCGTAAGGTCGCCGTGCGGCGTCCAAGGAACAAGTTCAGGAGAAGAATGCTCGCCCTGTTGGCCGTAGCTCTGTTTGTCGGCTCCTTCGCGTTTTCGGCGTTTCTGACCGCCCTCGCAAGGAGAGTGGCCCCACGATTCGGGCTGGTCTCACATCCCAAGGCGGACCGTTACCATCGTTCCGTCATCCCGCTCGGCGGCGGCGTGGCCATCTTCGGCACCCTCGCGGCGTCTCTCGTGACGGCCACACTGATCATTCGATTCCTCGTCGCGCCCGGCTACTGGGGCGGGTTGGCCGAGCGGGTGAACCTCGACCCGGCCGATTTTCTGCAAAGGGCCGACGAGCTTTTCGTGATCCTGCTCTGTGCGACGGCTTTGTTTCTCGTCGGTCTCCGGGACGACAAGCGATCTCTGGGGCCCTTTGTCAAACTGGTGCTTCAGTTTGCCATAGCGGGCGTGGCAGCCTTCCTTGCCGACGTTCGCATCGAGCTGTTCATTGAGAATAGAGTCGTTTCCGCTGCCCTGTCGGCGTTCTGGATCGTCCTGATCGTGAACGCGTTCAACTTCCTCGATAACATGGATGGCGCTTCGGCGGGCATCGCCGCCATCACCAGTACCATTCTACTGACGGCCGCCGCCTTCAACGGGCAGATCCTTGTCGGCGGCCTGGCGATCGTCTTCATCGGGACGCTCCTCGGTTTCCTGGCATTCAACTTCCCGCCGGCCTCGATCTTCATGGGCGATGCGGGCTCTCTGGTCGTCGGCTTCTTCGTCGCCCTGCTGACGCTGCGCACGACCTACTATCAGCAGGCGCAGAGCGGCCCCTGGTACCCCGTCTTGCTGCCGCTCATTGCGATGGCCGTTCCCCTGTATGACTTCATCAGCGTGACGCTGCTGCGTATCCGCCAGGGTAAGAGCCCGTTTGTTGGCGATACGCAGCACTTTTCGCATCGGCTGAAACGGCACGGACTGACCGACACCCAGACCGTCCTGACGCTCTATCTCGCCACGCTGTGCACCGGTCTCGGGGCAACGTTTCTGTACCAGGTGAACCTCGTCGGTGCGGCCCTCATTGTCGCCCAGACCCTCCTGATCCTCGCCATCATCGGTATCTTCGAGAGCACGGTCGGAAATGGCAAGAAAAGCAGCTAAAGGCAAGCCCGTCGGGGACAGATCCCTGAGGACCCTCGAGATCGCGCTGCTGGGATTGTGCCTGTGCATCCTCGCGCTGCGCGTCACGTACACGGAAGCTCCGACGGCCCAGATGCTCGTGATGCCGGGTACTCTGGCCGACACGGTCTACAGCCTGACACTCTCGGGCCTGCTGGTCTTCGCCTTCGTACTGTGGCTTCTCTGGCGCATCTTCGGCAGCGGTCTGGAGTATCGAGTCACGGGGATCGAGATCGGGCTCGTGCTGTTTGCCGCCGCGGGTGTGGTCTCTGCGTTCGGCGCCTCCGATGCGCGGTCGGCGATTACTCATATCATGATGATGCTGGGGCCCATATTCGCGGCACTCCTGCTGGCCCAGGTCCTGAACACGCCCGGGAGAATACGCTTGGTGCTGACTGTCATCGCGGCCTTGGGCGTGGTCTCGGCATACCAGTGCGCCGAGCAGCGCTTCGTGAGCAACGCGATTATGATCGAGCAGTACGAGAAGTCGCCCGAGGTGCTGCTCGAACCGCTTGGCATCCAGGCGGACACGTTCCGACATTTTCTTTTCGAGCACCGGTTGTACTCGCGCGGCATCCGCGGTTTCTTCACGACGAGCAACTCCGCAGCGTCGTTTGCGATCTTAGCGTCGTTTGCCGCCATCGCCCTGCTCATCCGGCGATTCCAGGATCGCCAGGCCGGGCAGCAGAAGTCGCACGACAGTCTCTTCGTTCTGCTGGGCGCACTGATCGTCGTGGTCGGGTTGTTCTTGACGAAGAGCAAGGGCGGGATTCTGGCGTTTCTTGCCGGTCTCGCGGTATTTGGATTACGCGTGGCCCTCCGTCGGCGCTTCGGCACGGGCAAGCGCATCCTGGCAGGTGTGGTCGTGGCGGCGGCGCTGCTTGTCGCCGGGGCAGGATACGCGACCGTTCAGTACGGCCTGAAGCATGACCGGCTTCCCGGCGGCAACTCCATGCTGGTCCGCTGGCAGTACTGGGTCGCATCCGCACAAATGTATGGCGATCACCCCCTCGCCGGGGTCGGGCCGGGCAACTTCTCCCATCACTACCCGCACCACAAGCCGGCAGCGGCCCCTGAATCGGTGGCGGATCCTCACAACTTCCTTCTGAGCCTGCTGACCCAGTACGGCCCGCTGGGTCTGATCGGTTTCCTGGCGATGGTCTGCATTCCTCTCTGGCGGTCACTCACGTACCGGATCTGTCCTTCGGACGCACCGCAGATGCGCGCGGAGCCTCCGTTCCGGGCCCTGCCCCTCGGTGCACTGGCAGTCATCAGCCTGTGCCTGTTATTCATCCGGCCGCTGCTCATCCCCCCAATGGCGGCCGACGGTCTCGATGTCCTACTCTATCAGATCATGACCCTGTACGTCACTCCGGCAGCCGCGTTCCTGATAGGTTTCCTTCTCCTGGCGGCGCCTCTCGGGGACGGGCGGGGCCGTCATTTCGGGTTCGCCCCCACCGCTCTGCTTGCCGCACTCGGCAGTTCCATCCTGGCGGTCCTGCTGCACAACTTGATCGACTTCGCCCTCTTCGAGCCCGGCGTTTGGATGGCCTTCTGGACGTTGATGGCCTGCCTCATCGCGACGAGACCCCGGCCGCCGAGCGGCGATTCCATCTCGATACGAAGTGTGCCCGTGCTGAAGCTGATCGCGCTGGTAGTCGCCGTCGTGCTGTTCGGGGCGTACTCTCATTATGTGTGGTGGCCCGTCAGTGTCACCACCGCGAACATTCGACGGGCGCAGCGGGCCATCTCCGCCGGTCGTTTCGACGTGGCCCACCATCATCTTGAAGCGGCCTCGGAAGCGGATCCGCTTTCTCCGATCGCTGCCGGTCTGAACGGCCGGCTATACATGCAGCAGTACGAACAGGCACCGCGAAAGCAGCCCGCCTTACTCGAGCAGGCCGCCGGGTGCTATCGAGAGGCGATGGAGAGGAGCCCGGCAGACTATAAGAACTACGAGAACCTGGCGATGGCCTACAGCCGACTGGGACAGCACGAGAGAGCATACGATTGGTACCTGCGAGCCACCGAACGGTATGGCGGCTGCGAGCGGCTCTGGTTCGAGCTGGCGCGAGCGGCCGAGGAACTCGGCAGGACCGATGTCGCCCTGACCGACTACCGCAAGGCCGTCGAAATCGAGGAGAGCTATCGTCGCCAGTTCCGCCGGATGTATCCCGAGCGCGAAAGGGTGATCAGCCGGTTCGACGAAGAGGACTACCGGTTCGCGCGCGAGCGAATTGAGGCGCTTTCGCAGTAATCCAGGCTATCCGGCGGTCGCTACGACACCTGGGCCATGGTCTCCTCGGGGATGTCGAAGTTGGCGTAGGCGTTCTGGACATCGTCGTGGTCTTCGATGGCTTCCATGAGCCCGATGACCTTGCGGGCCGTGTTCGCATCCTCAATCGGCACCATGGTCTGTGGCACCATGGAGATTTCGGCGACCTCGGTGGCAATTTCCTTCTCCTCCAGCGCCTTCTTGAGTTGCTCATAGGCGCTCGGGTCACAGGTAATCTCGTAGATCTCGCCCGTGTTCTCCATGTCGTCGGCCCCCGCCCCCAGCGCCAGCTCCATCAGCTCGTCCTCGCCGATGCTGGCGGTGCGTACCGTGATCAGGCCCTTCTTGTCGAACATCCAGCTCACGCATCCGGGCGTCCCGATCGAGCCGCCGTGCTTCTCGAAGATGCGTTTGATCTCCGGCGCCGTGCGATTGCGGTTATCCGTCAGAGTCTCCGCGAGAATGGCGACGCCGCTGGGGCCGTACCCCTCGTATTGGACCGACTCGAAACTCACGCCTTCAACGCCGCCCGTTCCCCGCTTGATCGCTTTCTCGATCGTATCCTTCGGCATGTTCGCCGCCTTGGCCTTGTCGATCGCGTAGCGCAGCGCGAGATTCGCCGCCGGATCGCCCCCCCCGTTCTTCGCCGCGACGATAATCACCTTGGCAAGTTTGCTCCAGAGCTTGCCTCGCTTCGCATCGACAATCGCCTTCTTATGCTTGATGCCCGCCCAGTGTGAGTGACCTGACATTCCATCTCCTTTGCTACCTGTTGACCGGTCAATCCTCAACCAGAAACTACTGTGAGCCATCTATTATAACGCGTCCTCAATCCGTCAATAGCGAAATCTTGAGAAAACGCGCGTCCGCCACACACGCACGCCGGCCGCCGGCACTCACGCATTTCTCCTTGCCGGGACGTTCCGCAGGGACTAAGATTGCCCCCGCCTCGATAGATTGCACCCTGGCAGTACTGGAGAATCGAACATGGACGCAGGATCTCGATCTTGTCACCGTATTTCTACCGCTCTATGGCTCATCCTGTTCGCGACAATGGCGCCTCTGGCCGGCTGTGTATCGTCTGAAAACATGCCTGCCAGAGAATGGGAGCCTCTGTTCAACGGTCGTGATCTGGCCGGTTGGACGGTCAAGTGCAAACCCGCCGACCGCGTCAAGGATTTCTGGAAGGTCGAGGACGGGGCAATCGTCGCTGATTCGATGGGCCACAAGGGGCATGACTATGTCTGGCTGGTGACGGATCGCGAATACTCGGACTTTGTGCTTCGGCTCCGCTTCCAGGCGTTCCGCGAAAGCCCCGGCAACAGCGGCATCCAAATTCGCAGTCGATACGATGATGAGGTCGGGTGGCTCGACGGGCCTCAGATCGACATTCATCCGCGCGGTTCGTGGCGTACCGGCATGATCTGGGACGAGACCCGAGGCTCAGGCCGCTGGCTCTACCCCGCCGTGCCCAAGGGGCAGTGGGTGGACCCGTCCATGGCCAATCCCGACCTTCTATTCTACCACGCGGATGACGAGCCTGTCTGGAATACTCTGGAGATTGCGGCCGTCGGCACCACGATCACAGCCGTACTGAATGGAATCACCGTCACACACTACGACGGGGCGGGCACGCTGGACGACGATACTCACCGGACGCATGATGTCGGCCTCAGAGGCCATATTGCCCTGCAGATCCACAGGGGCGACCAACTCAGGATCCGTTTCAAGGATATCGCGCTGCAAGAACTGCCACGATGAGCGCCCAGGGGCTTTACCGCCCCCGATCCCGTGGGACCGCCACAGAAACGCCGATTTCCCTGTGGGAATACGCCCGATAACGCAGCCGCCCTTGATAAAGCCGGCAGCCCCGGGCCGGCTGCATTTCCGATTGCATCGATTTTGCCGCTTTTTTTCTTGACGGTGGTTTAGCGGTATTCTAACATGGCCGAGTACATTGGCAACTGTGGACGAACACAGTTGTATGCCGTGCCGTATCTCGTGGCGCTGCTTGGGTTTAGCGTATCCACGGGACGGCGAGCAGAGATGGGCGATTGAAGCCTGTCTTGGGCGGAAGCAAAGTTGCAGAGACACTTTGAGGTTGCCGCGTCCGAATTGGGTTGATAGCGTGTACCCTTTCTTCCGGCGACCATAAGAGTGGATTTATCGTGGAACGACATCGAATCGTAATGGACAATCGCTTTCCTGCGTCGGAGGGATGTAGTTGAGCTTAGAGTCAGTCAAGCTTCGGCGATTACTGGATTTGCCGTCCGCTGACAAGCAGCGCGTGCGGGAAAGGTTAGCCTTGCTATACTGATTCTGTGTTCGTGCGGGGAGATTGTCGCGTTTCACGAGCCCTTCTTTGGAGCTTTCCTGCCGGTCCACATGTGGTTCGTCCCAGTCGATAGTTTTTTTTAACGCTGTGGTGTGGAAAGGTAGGAACATGGACGCCGTATTGATGCAGATCCCCTTTCAAGCTGGCATCGGTACCGCTGTCGGCTTTGTTCTCGGCGTCTGCCTCTGCGCCATCGTCCACCAGATGATCGCCCGGACACGGACGCGAACCATCGCGGAGGACCTTCAAAGGCAGATCGACGGAGCTAAGAAAGAAGCAGAGAATATCATCAAGTCGGCCCAGCTCGAGGGGGCGGCTGAGGCCATCAAGAAGAAGGAGGAATTCACCGCCGAGGCGAACCAGACCCGCGCGGAACTGCGCGAAAATGAAGTGAGACTCTCGAAGCGCGAGGACGTGCTGGAACGCCAGACCAGCCTGCTGCAGGAGCAGGAAAAGAATGTGAAACAGCAGGCACAGGAGCTCGACCGACGGCTTCGCAACTGTGAGCTGAAGGACAAACAACTGTCGGTCCTGATCGCTCAGCAGAAGAACCAGTTGCTCAAGATCACGGGCATGCAGGTCGAGGAAGCGCGGCAGTTGCTCCTCAAGCGGCTGGAGGACGAGTGCGAGCATGACATGTCCACGCTGATCCGGCGGAAGGTGGAGGAGGCCGAGGAGACGGCCGACGAAAAGAGCCGCGAGGTCATCAGCGCGGCCATTCAGCGCTATGCGGCCGAGCAGACCTGCGAAGTGACGGTCTCGACCGTGGAGATCCCGAACGACGATATGAAGGGCCGGATCATTGGCCGTGAGGGACGGAATATCCGGGCCTTCGAGAAGGCCACCGGCGTGGACGTCATCGTGGACGACACTCCCGGCATGGTCGTCGTCAGCGGGTTCAGTCCCGTCCGTCGCGAGGTCGCCCGCCTATCGATGGAGCGGCTGATCCAGGACGGCCGAATTCACCCCTCCCGAATCGAGGATCTGGTCGCCCAGACCCGGAACGACGTCAATCACAAGGTTCTTCAGCTTGGCAAGGATGCCGCCGTCGAAACGAATGTCCGCGGCCTGAATAACAAGCTGCTCAGCCTGCTGGGCGCGCTGAGCTTCCGAACCAGCTACGGCCAGAACGTCCTGCGGCACAGCGTCGAGGTGGCCTTCCTGGGCCAGGTCATGGCGGATGAGCTCGGCCTCGACGGCTCGATCGCCCGTCGCGCCGGCCTACTGCACGATATCGGCAAGGCCATGGACCACGACGTGGAGGGAAGCCACCCCGATATTGGCGCCAATTATCTCAAGCGGTTCAACGAGTCCCCGATCGTGCTCAATGCGGTCGCCGGCCATCACGGGGACGTTCCCCCGGATAATCCCTATACACCGCTGATTGCAGCAGCCGATGCGATCAGCGCCTCCCGGCCTGGGGCCCGCCGAGAAACCCTCGAACGCTATATCAAGCGACTGGAGAAGCTCGAGGAGATCGCCACCAGCTTCACGGGCATTGAGACCGCCTATGCGATTCAGGCCGGACGCGAAATCCGCGTGATTGCCGATGCCAACCAGATCGATGATGAGTGCGCCATGAAGATCGCTCGCGACATCGCCAACAAGGTGGAGCAGGAGATGACCTATCCCGGCGAAATCCAGGTCACCCTGCTGCGCGAGGTCCGCTGCATCGAGTACGCCAAATAGACCAGGGATTGTCAAGAGTGAAGCGGCAAACGTGAAGCGGCGCCGATCCGCTCACGAGGCCGCTTCACGAGGTTGGTTCATGAAATTGAACGTGTTGTGTGTTGGTGACATCGTCGGGCGTCCCGGCCGCCGTATTCTCGCGGAAAGGCTCAAGGGCTTCATCGAGGAACGCTCCATCGACTGCGTGATCGCCAACGCCGAGAACGCGGCGGGCGGCTCCGGCCTGACTCCGCAGATCTACGACAAGCTGCTACGCTACGGCGTGAACATCGTCACGCTCGGCGACCACGCCTTTCGTAAGAGGGATATCATGGAGACGCTGGACCGCGCCGAAAACATCGCTCGGCCGGCCAATTTCTCCGAGCAGGCCGCCGGCAAGGGGATCGCCCTGTATAAGACGAGCAAAGGGCCGACCGTCGGCGTGGTCGTGCTCATCGGCCGCCTCTTCATGAAACCCGCGGATTGTCCCTACGCCGCCGCCGACAAGTGGATCGCCCGACTGCAGCAGCAAGCCGAGATCATCGTCGTCGATTTCCATGCGGAGGCCACGAGTGAAAAGGTGGCGATGGGCTACCACCTCGACGGCCGGGTCGGCTGCTGCTTTGGCACGCATACGCATGTGGCGACTGCCGACGAGAGGATCCTGCCGAAAGGAACGGCCTATATCACCGACATCGGCATGACCGGCGCCCACGATTCCGTCCTCGGCCGCAGGACGCAGAGTGTTCTGAAGTCCTTCCGGACTCAGATGCCCTTTCCCTTCGAGATCGCCACGAGCGACGTCAAGATCAACGGCGTCCTCGTCACTTTAGACAGCCACACGGGCAAGGCCGAGCGGATCGAGCGCATCCGTCTCGACGCCGGCGGCGAAGATGCCACCAGCTACGACAGCGACGACGGCCGCCCCGAATACTTCAACGCCTTCTAACCCCGTCGGCCCCTGACGCATACAGCCGCATGTCCATCCAAGACGATCGTCAGGCGGCCATGTCATCTCTGAAAGCGTACCCATCGTCAAGTATGTGCGTGTGATATTCTCATGTCCTCTTGCTCTGTGCGCACAGAAGAGGTTTCGCTGGCTCTGCGGTTCGTCCGAGTCATCTCTACGCCGTCATTGGC
>Ga0207752_1000228_pt1 | contig 26606 bp, 23 predicted proteins | sample Pon2CUnioCityCA_6_FD_187272 | JGI IMG/M metagenome (GOLD analysis project Ga0207752, IMG submission 187272) | Marine sediment microbial community from Union City, CA, USA - Pond 2C Sediment 2 (SPAdes) | ecosystem: Environmental > Aquatic > Marine > Intertidal zone > Salt pond sediment ... | reverse complement strand
GCGTAGTTGGCGCGCACCCGATGGCTGTGTTCGATACCCTTCGGCGCGCCGGTGGTGCCGGAGCTGTACATGATGTTGAACAGGTCCTCCGGCGCGACCGGCGCTCGGTCACTCGGTGCGGCGGGCGCGGCGGCGAGTGCGGCTGCGTAATCGCCGCCAACGCACAGCACCCGCTGATCCGCCAGCGCGACGGCTTCGCGCGCCTCGGCGACAACCGCTGCCAGCGCGGCATCGTGGATCAACGCACTGGCGCCGGCATCCGCCAGCAGCGTCGCCAGCCCCGGCCCGCGCAGTAGCGGGCTGGCCGGCACGATCACCGCACCGAGCCGCGCGCAGGCGAAGTACAGCGCCAGCAGCGGCAGGCCGTTGCCCAGCATCGCGGCGACGCGATCGCCGTGGCCGACGCCGCGCGCTTGCAGCAGCGCGGCGAGGCGCTCGATCCCGGCGTGGAATTCGGCGTAGTTCCGGCGCAGCTCGCCGCAGACCAGCGCGGGCTGATCGGCGCGATAGCGGGCGTGGCGGGCGATGAGCTGGTCGAGGCAGGTGAGGGACATGTGGCGGCTCCGGTGTGCGTTTGCACGGTTTGCTTTGCGCGAATCATAAACCGTCGCGCGGCGCGGCCAAGCGGGTGGCCGCAAGCGCGCGTGCAGTCGCTCGCGGCCCGTGGCTCCGAACTCGGGTGGCGGCGCTCGGTTTGTTGATGGTCTGGTTGGCCACGGATCTACGTGAAAAATAGCTATTGATATTTCACAAATGATTTGCAAATCTGCGAAAAATTCATGGGAGCACGCATGTCCGAAGCCAGTGAGCAGCCGCCCGTCGGCCACCAGATCCGCGATCTGCGCAAGGCCAAGCGGATGACGCTGGCGGCACTGGCCGAGCACATCGGCCGCTCGGTGGGCTATGTCAGCCAGGTCGAGCGCGGCCTCTCCGAGGTCTCGATCCCCACGCTGACGCGAATCGCCGAGGCGCTCGAAGTGCAGATCGCCTGGTTCTTTCAGCAGGGCGAGCCGGCCGCTGCCGAGGAGCGCGAGTTCATCGTCCGCACCGCCAATCGCCGGCGGCTGCGCTATACCGGCACCGGCGTCACCGAGGAGCTGCTCTCGCCCGGATTGCAGGGCGAATCGCTGATGGTGCTGACCCGCACCGAGCCCGGCGCCGACGGCGGCGAGCCGGTCGCCCGCGATGTGGAGCAGTCCGGCTTCGTCAGCCGCGGCGCGGTCGAGCTGTGCATCGACGGCCAGTGGCATCGGCTGGCCGAGGGCGACAGCTTTCGCCTGCCGCGCGGCACGCCGCACGCCTTTCGCAATCCCGGCGGCGCGCCCTGCGAGGTCGTCTGGATCATGACTCCCGCGAACTACTGACAGATCTACCGGAGGAAGGATCGTGGCAGAGAAGAGCATCCCGTCCCGCGCCAGCGCGGTGGTCGTCGGCGGCGGCGTCACCGGCGCCAGCATCGCCTATCACCTGGCCAAACTCGGCTGGCAGGAGGTGCTGCTGCTGGAGCGCAAGCAGTTCACCTGCGGCACCACCTGGCACGCCGCCGGGCTGATCGGCACCATGCGCGCCAACGAGAGCCACGCGCGGCTGTGCGAATACTCGATGAGCCTGCTCGGCGAGCTGGAGCGCGAGACCGGGCAGAGCACCGGCTTTCGGCAGGTGGGCAGCCTGTCGATCGCCCACAGCGAGCACCGCTGGCAGGAGCTGAAACGCGTCGCCAGCATGAACAACGCCTTCGGCGTCACCCGCGTCGATACGGTGACGCCGGAAGAGGTGAAAAAGCTGTTCCCGCTGATCGATCTGCACGGCATCCTCGGCGGCACCTGGGTGGCCCACGACGGCAAGGCCAGCCCCACCGACGTGACCATGGCCTACATCAAGGGCGCGCGGCTGCACGGCGCGCAGTGCATCGAGGGCGTGACCGTCACCGGGGTGAGCCAATCTGTTGATGGAAAGGGCAACGGCAGAGTCACCGGCGTCGAGACCGAGCACGGCCCGATCCAGTGCGATTTCGTGGTCAATGCCGGCGGCCTGTGGGCGCGCGAGTTTGGCAAGCTGGCCGGGGTCAACATCCCGCTGCACGCCTGCGAGCACTACTACGCGGTGACCGAAAAGCACGCCGACATCGATCCGAATCTGCCGGTGCTGCGCGATCACGACAAGTGCGCCTACTACCGCGAGGACGCCGGCAGCCTGCTGGTCGGCGCCTTCGAAAAGAAAGCCGTGGCCTGGGGCCAGCAGGGCATCCCGGCGGACTTCTGCTTCGATGAGCTGCCCGGCCACATGGAAGAGCAGCTGATGCCGGTGCTCGAAGACGCCATGCAGCGCGTGCCGATGCTGCGGGATATCGGCTGGCGGACCTTCTTCTGCGGCCCGGAATCCTTCACCCCGGACGATCAGTTCCACCTCGGCGAAGCGCCGGAGCTGCGCGGCTACTTCGTCGCCGCCGGGCTCAACTCGGTGGGCATTCAAATGTCCGGTGGCCTCGGCAAGGCCTGCGCCGAATGGATGCAGCTCGGCCACGCGCCGCTGGATCTGTGGGGCAACGACATCCGCCGCATGTACCCCTGCATGGGCACGCAGCAATTCGTTCAGCAGCGCGCCGAGGAATCGCTCGGCCTGCTGTACGCCAACCACTTCCCGTTTCGCCAGTTCGAAACCAGCCGCGACGTGCGCCACTCGCCGCTGCACGAACGGCTGCAAGCGCGCGGCGCCTGCTTCGGCCAGGTGGCCGGCTGGGAGCGCGCCAACTGGTTCGCGCCGCCGGGCGTGGAGCCGAAATACGAATACAGCTTCGGCAGGCAGAACTGGTTCGAACACAGCGCCGCCGAGCACCGCGCCAGCCGCGAAGGCGTCGCCCTGTACGACCAGTCCAGCTTCTCCAAATATCTGGTCGCCGGCCGCGACGCCTGCGCGGTGCTCAACCGCATCAGCTCGGCGAATGTCGATGTCGAGCCGGGCCGCATCGTCTACACCCACTGGCTCAATGAGCGCGGCGGCATCGAGGCGGATCTGACCATCACCCGCCTCAGCGAGCGCGAATTCTGGGTGATCTCCGGCGCCGCGGTGACCCATCGCGACCTCGACTGGCTGCGCCGCCACACCCCGGAGGACGCCCACTGCTTCGTCACCGACATCAGCAATGCCTGGGCGATGCTCGGCGTGATGGGGCCGGGCAGCCGCGATTTTCTCGGCGAGGCGCTGCACGGCGTGGATCTGTCCGCCGGGGCTTTCCGATTCGGCGACAACCGCGAGGTCGAAATCGGCTGCGCGCTGGGCCGCGCAACGCGCGTCTCATACGTGGGCGAGCTGGGCTGGGAGCTGTACCTGCCGGTGGATCAGGCGCGCCACGCCTTCGACCATCTAATGGCGAAAGGCGAATCCCACGGCCTGAAGCTGGCCGGCCTGCACGCCCTCAACAGCTGCCGCATGGAAAAAAAATTCGTCCACTACGGCCACGACATCGGCGACGAAGACACCCCGCTGGAAGCCGGCATGGGCTTCGTCTGCAATCTCGACGCCGGCGGCGACTGGATCGGCCGCGAGGCCATCGCCCGGCAAAAGGAATCCCGCGGCCACATGAAAAAGCGTCTCGTGCAATTCCTGCTGCAGGACCCGGAGGCGATGCTCTACCACCACGAGCCGATCTGGCGCGATGGGGAGATCGTCGGCCATCTGACTTCCGGCGATTACGGCCACACGCTGGGCGCTTCGGTGGGGCTGGGCTACGTCTACGGCGACGAGGACATCAGCACAGCCGTCGTCGAGGGCAGCAGCTGGGAGATCGAGGTCGCCTGCCAGCGGATTCCGGCAACAGCCAGCCTCAGCGCCCTGTACGACCCGCGCGCGCAGCGGATGCGCGGCTAGCGGCGGCGGCCGCAGGGGTGGCGTCAGGCTGCGAATTCGCGCAGCACCCGCCCCGCATTGGCCGCGGTGCGCTGGCCGTCGCGCATGGAAAAATGCCCGTTGACCAGCACGTGGGCGATGCCCGAGGCGTAGCGCCGCGGCTGCCGCGCGGTGGCATTGCTGGCGATCTGCGCTCGATCAAAGACGCAGATATCGGCGTGGTAGCCGGGCTTGAGTTCGCCGCGCCCGCGCAGGCCGAGCCGCCGCGCGGGGATCGCGGTGATCTTGGCCAGCGCCTCGGCCAGGCTGAGCACGCCGCGATCGCGCACGTAGTGCTGCAGAAAGCGCGCCGCCCAGCCGTAGCCGGACAGCGAGCCGAGTTGATCCTTGAGGATGCCCTCGTTGGCGATGGCCACGGTGTCCGAGATTACCGCGCACTCCGGCTGCCGCAGACACAGCTCCACGTCGCTGTCGCGGAAGCTGCGCGATGACCACATGCAGCTCATCAGGCTGTCGCCTTCCTCAAGCAGGATATCCAGCACCGCGTCGTAGGGATCGACGCCGCGCAGGCGGCCGATCTCGGCAAAATCCAGGCCGACGATATCTTTGTTTTCGCTGGCATTGAGCAGCACGATGTCCTGCCAGCGGCGCGCTTTGACGATCAGCCACATGGGCTGCGGGTTGGCTTTGATGCGCTCGCGCGCCTGCGGGTCGGCCAGCCGCTGGCGGATGTCATCCAGCCCGCCGGCCTGCGCCCATTTGGGCAGGATCGCCGCCATCAGGGTGTGGTTCCAGTCGTGGGGGATCACGTCGAAGGCGATATCGACATCGTAGCGGCGGGCCAGCTCGATCATCTCCAGGCTGTGCTGCATGGCGTAATCCGGCGCGCCGAATTTGGGCTGGATGTGGCTGATCTGCAGCCGCGCGCCGGACTGGCGGGCGGTGGCGATGGCTTCGGCGAAGCCGAGGTCGTAGTGGCTATCGCGGTTGCGCACGTGGGTGGCGTACAGCCGGCCGCGGCTGGCCGCCACGGCGCACATGGGCAGCAGATGCTCGGGCGCGGCGAGGCTGCCGGGAAAGTACTCCAGCCCGGATGAAAAGCCGCCGGCGCCCTCTTCCATACATTGCTCAACCAGCCGCGCCATCTCGGCGACTTCGCGCTGATCGCCGGCGCGCAGCGCGTCGCCGAGCACCGCGCGGTGGATGCTGCCGTGGCCGACGAAGGCCATCACGTTGACGCCGAGATCGCTCGCCTGCAGCGCGTCGAGGTATTCGCCGAAGCCCCGCCAGCGGGCGTGCTTTACGCCGTCGATGTGCCAGGGGGCGACCTGGCGGATGGCCTCGTGCGAGCACACCGGCGCGCAGCTGATGCCGCACTGGCCGATGACTTCGGTGGTCACCCCCTGGTGCACCTGGCTCTCGGCGCGGCCGTCGGCGATCAGGGTGAAATCCGAGTGGGTGTGCATATCGACGAAGCCGGGCGATACCGTCAGCCCGGAGACATCGAGCACTTCTGCGCCGCTGTCGGCGCCGCTGGCGGTGGCGATATCCGGGCCGATCGCGCGGATCAAGCCGTCGCTGATCGCCACATCGCCGACGAGGCCGGCGGCGCCGCTGCCGTCGTGGATTTCACCGCCTTTGAGGATCAGATCGAACACCGCGGCAGCCCCCTATTTGGCCGGGCCATAGGCCCAGTCGGGCAGGAACAGGGTGATCTCCGGCACCAGCACCAGAATCACCATGCCGATGATGTAGGCGAGGATGAAGGGCAGCACGGCGACCGAGATGCGCTCGATGGAGATCCCGGAAATGCGTGCGGCCACGGTCAGGTTCGCCCCCAGCGGCGGGGTGAGGAAGCCGATTTCGCAGGTGATCACGGTGAACACGCCGAACAGCACCGGATCGACGCCCAGCGAGGTCACCAGCGGCAGGAACACGGCGGTGAACAGCACGATCTGCGCCAGCGATTCCATGAAGGTGCCGATGAAGATGTAAAACACGCCGATCAGCAGCAGCACCAGAATCGGGTTGTCGGTGAGCGAGGTGATGCCGGCCTGCACCGCCGCCGGCACATCGTAAAAAGCGGTCAGCTGGCCGAAGGCCAGCGTCGGCGTCAGCAGAATCAGAATGCCGGTGAGCAGCGCGGTGAAGCGCAGCGCCTCGATGACCTTCTGCACGGTCAGCTCGCGGTAGACGAACATGCCCACGAACAGCGAGTAGAACACCGCTACGCCGGCGGCCTCGGTGGGCGTGAAAGCGCCGCCGTAGATGCCGCCGAGAATCAGCACCGGCGCGCCGATCGACCATTTGCCATCCCAGGCGGCCCGCAGAAACGGCCGCCAGGTGAAGGGCTCGCCACCGCCGCCGTAGTTGCGCCGGCGGGCGACGATGTAGGTGGTGATCATCAGCAGCGCCGTCACCAGCAGGCCGGGCAGCAGGCCGGCGAGAAACAGCCGCGGGATCGAGGTCTCCGACACCAGGCCGTAGATGATCATCAGGTTGGAGGGCGGAATCAGGCTGCCCAGCGCGCCGGCGCTGGCGGTGATCGCCGCGGCGAAGGGCACATCGTAGCCCTCGCGGCGCATCGCCGGCACGGTCACCGAGCCGATCGCCGCGGTGGTCGCAGGTCCGGAGCCGGACAGCGCCGCGAACAGCATGCAGGCGAACACCGTCACCAGCCCCATCGAGCCGCGATAGGCGCCGACCAGATTGGTGGCGATGGCGATCATCCGCTTGGCCATGCCGCCGACCTCCATCAACCGCCCGGCGAGCACGAACAGCGGGATGGTCAGCAGCGGAAATGGCGTCAGGCTGGAATAGCCGGTCTGCGCCATCAGCGTGTAGGGGATGTCGATCAGGTACAGCGCCAGCACCGTGGTCAGGCCCACGGAGACGAACAGCGGGATGCCGATCAGCGTCAGCACGACGAAGGCGATGGCGAGGATCAGCAGCGGGCTCATACCTGGTGCTCCCGATCCCGGGTGGTTTCCTCCCACTCCTCCGCGAGCATGCCCGGCAGGCCGCTGGCGCCGTCGCGGTACCAGTGCAGATAGGTCTGGATCAGGCGGATCAGCATCAGTGCGTAGCCGATCAGCAGGATCGATTGGGGATAGAACTGATCGATGCCCAGGCTCGGGCTGCGCGTGGTGAATTTCCACAGCACCGCCAGATAGTCCCAGCTGACCTTGACCATGAACAGGCTGAACAGCGCCCAGAGCAGATCGGCGGTGAAGATCACGTAGCGGCCGAGCCGCGTCGGCAGCGCCTGCACCGCCACCAGAATGCGGATGTGGAAGCGCTCGCGCACACACAGCGAAGCGCCCATGTAGACCGCCCAGACCATGCTGATGGCGGCCACTTCCTCGGTCCAGTGCAGGGCGATCTCAAACACGTAGCGGGCGATGACCTGCGCGAAGACGCTGATCGCGATGATCACCAGCGCGGTGCAGCACAGCAGTTCTTCCAGATGCCGCCCGAGCCATTTCAAGCCAGCCATCGGCCTCTCCCGATCACCCGTAAAACGGCCGCAGGGGGCGCCGAGCGCCCCCTGCGCGAAGCCGGCAGATCACTCCGCGGCAGCCTGGATCATCTTCACCAGCTCGACGAACTGCTCGCCGCGCTGCGCCGCAAAGCCATCCTGCACGGTCTTCGCCGCGGCGATGAAATCGGTCTTGTCCGGCCGGGTCATCGCCATGCCGCCCTCGGTGGCCAGCCAGTTGCGCACTTCCTCGGTTTCATTGAGCACCTGCTGGCGGAACTCGGCGCCGGCATCGGTCGCCGCGCGCTGGATCTGCTCGCGCTGCTCATCGCTGAGGCGCTTCATGAAATGATCCGAGGCGAACAGCGGCGCCATCGCGACGAAGTGTTCGAGGATCACCAGATGCGGCTCGAACTCGTAGAATTTCATGTCGCGGATGAACGAGGTGCCGTTGTCGCCACCATCCACGGTGCCGGTCTGCAGCGCGGTGGGGGTCTCCGACCAGGCCAGCGGTACCGGGTTGGCGCCAAAGGCCTCGAAGGTGGCCAGCATCACCTCGTTCTTCGGCGTGCGGATCTTCAGCCCGGCCATGTCGGCCATGCTGTTGATCGGCCGCTTGGAGTTGTAAAAATCGCGATACATCGCCGGCCCGAAGCTCAGCAGGTGCACGCTGGTGTCCGCCTGCAGGCGCTCCTTCATGAAGTCGCCGACCTCGCCATCGACCACCCGCTCCAGGTGCGCGGTGTTCTGGAAAATGAACGGCAGCACCGTCACATCCATCAGCGGCCAGTGCGGCGAGACATTGTTGGCGGTGATGAAAAAGCCATCGACCGTGCCCAGCTGCATGGCCTTGAAGCCTTCATCCTCAGTGGCGATCTGGTTGCAGCAGCGCAGCTTCACATCCACCGCACCGCCGGTGTATTGCTCCGCCAGACGCTCGAAAATCTTGCCGAAGCGGCCGTAGATGGAGTCCTCCGGCGCGCCGAAGCCGACGTTCATGGTCACATCGGCGGCGAATGCCGTGGAAGTCGAAACGACCAGCGCCAGCAGGGACGCCGCAGCGGTTTTCAGTCTGGGATGTCGCATTGGGTTTCTCCGGGTCGGACGGGTCAGGGATTGCGGATCAAGCATTTTCGAATGCTTTCCGCAAGCAAGCCTCGCACAGTTCAAATTGCGTGTATAATATCAGTGCGTTCTTATTTGATACTTTTTCGGCATCGTGAAACTGCGCCTGCGCCATATCCGCTGCTTCATCTCGGTCGCCGAAGAACTGCATTTTCGCCGCGCGGCGGAGAAGCTCGGCATCGCCCAGCCGGCACTCAGCCGCACCATCAAAGATCTCGAATCCGAACTGGGTCTGACCCTGTTCGAGCGCACCAACCGCAGCGTACAGATCACCCGCGCCGGCAGCGCCTTTCTGCACGGCTGTCGCGCGGTGATCAATGCCATGGACAGGGCCGTGGATACCGCCCGGCGAGTCGATCAGGGCCAGATCGGCTCCCTGCGCATCGGCTACACCGACGCCGCCATCGCCAACGTCCTGCCCGGCATCGTCAAATCCTTCCAGCGGCGCCAGCCGGATATCGCCCTGCAGCTCAATCACGAGGTCACGGTGAGCCAGCTGCGCAAGCTCGAAGAGGGCGAGCTGGACGTCTGCTTCGCCACCGGCCCGTTCAACCACGCCGACTACCGTCAACTGCTGGTCTGCTCCGAACCCTTCGTCTGCGTCACCCACGGCGACCACCCGCTGGCCCGGCGCAGCGGCATCCGGCTGGCGGAGCTGGCCGGCGAAAACTTCGTCCACGGCGCGCCGAAGGAATGGGAGATTTTCTATTCCTGCCTGATCCCGCTGTGCCGCCGCGCCGGCTTCGTGCCGCGGATCGTCCAGCAGGGCCGCACCACCGCCGACATTCTCGGCCTGGTCAGCTGCGCCATGGGCGTGACCATCCTCACCGCGAGCATGTGCCAGGTCTATGGCTCGGGGCTGGCGATGATCCCGCTGGATGACGTCGAAGAGATGCTGCAGACAGTGGCGATCTGGCAGGCCAGCAGCAATCATCCCCCCAAGCAGCATTTTCTCGACCACCTGCTCGACTCGCTGGACATCGCACAAAGCGAACCGGCCTGAGTTGCCCAACCTGAGTTACCCAAGCCGGGTTGCCCAAGCCGGATTGCCCAATCCGGGTTGTCCAACCCGGGCCATCGGCCGCGCGGGCGCGAAAGCCTTTCCTCCGCACCGCCAAGTGCTCTAACTTGGCCACCGAACCCCGCACCGCTACTCGCCAATCTCCGGGAGCCACCCATGCCGGACACCACCATCTTCCACGCCCGCAGCATCCTGACCATGAATCCCGCCCGCCCCCGCGCCAGCCACGTGGCGGTGCGCGACGGGCGCATCCTCGGCGTCGGCGATCTGCAAGAGCTGCGCGGCTGGGGCGACTTTGCGCTGGATCAGCGCTTCGCCGACAAAATCCTGATGCCGGGCTTTGTCGAAGGCCACGCGCACGCCATGGAGGGCACCCTGTGGCGCAACGTCTACTGCGGCTATTTCGACCGCGTCGATCCGCGCGGGCGGCTGTGGGGCGGGGTCAAAACCCGCGATGCACTGCTCGCGCGGCTGGCCGAGGCCGAGAGGCGGCTCGACGACCCGCAGGCGCCGCTGGCGGGCTTTCAGTTCGACCCGATCTACCTGAAATCGCCCGGCCTCAGCCGCCACGATCTCGATGCGGTCTCCGCCGACCGCCCGATCGGCATCCTGCACGCCTCCGGGCACATCATGAATTTCAACAGCCGCGCGCTGGAGCTGGCCGGCATGCTGCGTCGCGGCATCGAGCACCCCGGCGTCGAGCTGGGCGCCGATGGCCTGCCGATCGGCGTGCTCAAATCGCCGGAGGTCTACATGTCGGTGGCGCCGCACGCGGGCATGCACGGCTCGATCACCGACACCGATGAGCGCGGGCTGCGCGATTTCGCCCGCCTGTGCGTGCGCAGCGGCACCACCACGGTGACCGATCTGGCAGCCGGCCTCGACGACGCGGCGGTGGAAATGATGCACCGGGTCACCGCGGCGGATGATTTTCCGATCTGCCTGGTGCCATTGAAGTTCTTCATGGGGCACACGCCCGAAGCGCTGGTGGCCAGCGCCGCGGCGCTGCGAGAGCGATCCACCGAGCGCCTCAGCCTGGGCCGAATCAAGGTCATCGCCGACGGCTCGATCCAGGGTTTTTCCGCGCGCCTGCGTTGGCCGGGTTACTTCAACGGCGCACCCAACGGCCTGTGGTACGTGGCTCCCGAGCAGCTGGCGGAGATCTACCGACGCGCACTGCAGGCCGGCGTCGCGGTGCACACCCACACCAACGGCGATCAGGCTACCGATCTGGCGCTGGATACCTTCCAGGCCGCGCTCGCCGCACATCCGGCCGCCGACCACCGCTTCACCCTGCAGCACTGCCAGCTCGCCGACGCCGCGCAGTTTCGCCGCATCAAGGCGCTGGGGCTGTGCGTCAACCTGTTCGCCAACCACCACTACTACTGGGGCGACGAGCACTACCGGCTGACCGTCGGCCCGGAGCGCGCCGAGCGCATGAACGCCTGCCGCACGGCGCTGGATAGCGGCGTGCCGATGGCCATCCACTCGGATGCGCCGGTCACCCCGCTGGGGCCGCTGTTCACCGCCTGGTGCGCGGTCAACCGGCTCACCAACAGCGGCCGAATCCAGGGTGAGGCCGAGCGGATCAGCGTCGCCGAAGCGCTGCGCGCGATCACCCTCGGCGCCGCCTACACCCTGCATCTGGACGGCGAAGTGGGCTCCATCGAAGTGGGCAAGCGCGCCGATTTCGCCGTGCTGGAGGAAGACCCGACGCAGGTCGAGGCCACGGCGCTGAAGGACGTGCCGGTGTGGGGCACGGTGCAGGGCGGGCGGATCTTCGCCGCCGCTGAGCAGTGATCCCGGTCACCGTCATCGGCGGCTACCTCGGCGCCGGCAAGACCACCCTGGTCAACCATCTGCTGCGCCACGCCGATGGCCGGCGACTGGCGGTGCTGGTCAACGAATTCGGCGCGCTGCCCATCGACGAAGACCTGATCGAAGCCCGCGGCGACGAACTCATCGCCATCGCCGGCGGCTGCGTCTGCTGCTCCTTCGGCGACAACCTGGTCGGCGCGCTGATGAAATTGTCCGCGCTGCAGCCGCCGCCGGAGCAGATCGTCATCGAGGCCTCCGGCGTCGCCATCCCCGGCGCCATCGCCGCCAGCGTCTCGCTGCTGGCGGGCTTCCGGCTCAACGGCATCGTGGTGCTCGCAGACGCGGAGACCATCCGCGGCAGCGCGGGCGACAAATACCTCGGCGACACCATCCTGCGCCAGCTGCGCGATGCCGATTTGCTGCTGCTGAGCAAGGCCGATCTGGTGGCTGACAGCGAACTGCGCAAGGTCACAGACTGGCTCGAAAGCGGTGTCAGCGAGGCGCAGATCATCGCCACACAGCACGGTGAGATCGCCGTCGACATCCTGCTCGGAACACCTGCCAGTGGCCGCCCCCCGAGCCGCACCGAACATGCGGATGCCGCCTTCGAAAGCGTCGTGATCGACGCTGATAAGCCGCTGGATGCACACTCACTGGCAGCCGAACTGGCCGCTGGCGCCTACGGCATCGTCCGCGCTAAAGGCTTTGTCGAGGATCTCTCCGGAGAGCGGCTATTGATTCAGGTGGTGGGTCGGCGCGCCCAGGTATCGCCGGCGCAGGCGGGCGCGTCGCCGGCACTGGTTTGCATCGGCCTGCGCGGACAGATCCGGCAAGCGGCACTGCGGGCGCTTATTGAAACCGCCGTCAGAAATGACTGACTGGCGGCAGACAAAAAAAGCGGGCGGCCCATTGGCCGCCCGCCTGCACATTCAAAAAATATCCGACAGTCAGTCGAAATCGGCCACTGTATTCTGCCTGGCTACCACCGTGACATTACTCTGGCCAACGAATATCAACTCTTCATCCTGATCGGCGATATCCGCTTCGTTATCACAGGTATAAGCGATGGTGTAATCACCAGCTTCAAGAAAACCGGCCTCGTAGCTGTAGGCATCCTCTGCGAATTCCACAAAAGCTGTGGTAACCGGGTCGGTCGGCTCATCGCGCACATCGATGGGGGTCACATCCGATCCGGTAAATACATAGACAGCACCATCATTGGACACCGAATTCTCACATTCGGCGCTGATGATCTCCGGAGCAATTTCACCGGAAATGCTACCCACTTCGAGATTGTCTACCATTCGCAGTGTCGGGCGAAGCAGGGCACCTGGCTGCCCGGGCGGGTTGGTCACCGATTTGCGCAGATCAAAATCAATGGTGAAATCGATATTGCTCTGCGCTGAGACGACAAAACTATGGTTGACCTTGAGGCCTGTCTGGTTGCCGCTGGGCACGCGCAACTCCACTTCCGAGCCATCGCTCAGTTCAATATACGAATCCAGCACGCCATCGTGATCCGCCACCACGCCAAGCCGGATCCACGTGTACTCACCGGTGGGCAGTTCGACTTCATCGAGCAGGTTCTCGTAGGCATTGCCCGTCAGCTGTAGCAGGTCGATGTCTTTCGGCGTATCAAAAGTAAAAACGATGGGTTCGTCATCCGCCGGCTTTATTGAAACGCTGTCAAAACGCACGACCACTTTATTTGCGGTATCTACTGGCCCATCGGTCAGCGACAGTGTCATGCTACCGGTTTCTCCGGAACTGCCATTTCCATACCCATCTCCACCGCCACAGGCGGCCAGCAGTATAGGAAGCGACACGGCGAGAACAGTAAATTTTCCCATCGGGATCTCCAAACAAAAAGGCGGTTTGATGGCAAACACGCTATCAATGTGTCGTCAAACCGCAAGCGCCCGGAGGATTAACGACCGGTATATCTATAAAAAAACAAAGACTTAATCCGCATTACCGATCGATCAGATATGCACTGCTGCGGCCTGATACTTTTTGCGGTTGTAGCGCGGGCCGCCCGGGCGCTTTATTTCTGGCGCCAGGCGGGGTCGGGATAGGCGGGAAGCGCTGCCCGGAATACGGCTTGCGGACGCACCGGCAGCTGCGCCGCGAAACTCTGCAGACTGCTTGGCGGGAAGATTGTTCGGCCAGGGCTTGCGAATAATCCGGGCGATCAATCAGCGCTGGGCGGCGATGCTTTACATCACAATCACAGATGGCCAGTGCGATGGCTGCTGCGCGCAGCCAAAGCTGCTCAGCATCACCCCACGGCGTCGTTATCCGGATCAATCCCGCGCCGCGTGGACATGAACTTGCCGGTGATCTTCTCCATTGACCGCCCCGCCACATATCCACCGAGACCGATCTGCAGCAGTAACCAGGCCTCGTCGGCGAGAGGATTGGCGAGCCAGCCAAAGCTGTCCATCACCACCAGGGTGAGGAAGGTGAGCATGGTTATCGGCCGCCAGTTTCTCTGCAGCCAGGAATGCCCGGTGGATTCCGCGTTGATGATCGAGGCCTTGTTCTCCATCAAGCGGGTTTCGTATTCCAGCATCTTGGCCTGGAATTCGTTCTCGATGACCCTCATCTGCGCCTGCAGCTTGATCTTTTCCTCATCGCTGGTGTGCATGTCATCGATCAAGTCGGTGGCCGGCTTGAAGATCTGGCCGATGAAATTAAGGATGCTCATTGTCTGCAGACTCCTGCGGGCGGCGCTGCCGCCGCACTTATTTGTTCAGGCTCGGCCATCGAGCCGGCGCCAAGCGTTGAAATGGTCGCCGATAAGTCGGCCGTAGCGCTGCTTCTGGCCACTGCCGTTGTAGTAGCCGGCAAAGGTTTCAAAATCCTGCCGTCGCAGCGCCTGGGTCATGCGGCTATCGAAGAAATCGAACAGGCCGATTATGTGATAGCGGATGTCGGAGCTGAACTGCTCGAACATATCCTGAACCGTATCGAAACCTAGCGCCTTATAGTGAAAGCCCATGATCTGCGGCGCGCCCATGCTAATGGACATCAGCGCTGCGCTGTCATCCAGCGAGCGCGCGAAATCCAGCACTTGCCATTCGGCGGCCTGATCACCGTGAAAATCGCGCCAACGGCCGTTGCTCCTTTGCCGCCACTGGTGGCGCTTCCAGGTTTGCCGCAGGCGACCGAGATCGTCCTCGATACCAAAGCGAAAATGCCGCTGGAACTGCGCCGCGTTGTCGCGCCCCCAATACTTCCAGAATTTGTGGTTTTCAAAGCGCACCACCATGCGCTGCCGGTTGTTGCGATCAAAGCCCTGGCCGGCGCTTTCCACGCAGAGCACAGCAACGGCGCAGCCGGGGTCGAGGGCGCGCTCATCGCAGAGTTTTTCCAGCAGGCCGCCGTATCGATTCCAGGTACTGGCGACGGCGACCTCGCGGCGGCTGTCGCCAGCCTGCAATCGGCGCGTGGCGGCCAGCGGCACGCGGTCGAGACTGTCGGCCGGTTGATCCAGCTCAGGCGCGCGCGGCGGTAGCTCGATGGGTTCGTCAGATTCCGGCGCGGCGGGATGCTGCGGGGAGTGCTCGCCGATCGGCGATGACTGCACGTGATCGCCGTGGACGAAGGCGGTGGCGCCGTTGAAGCGCAGCTCCAGCCAGCCACCGTGGCGCGCGCCGATGGCGAATTCGGCACCGCGTGGCAGTTGGCCGAGCAGCTGGCCGCGAATGCTGGGGGCGGCGCGCACGTTGAGCCAATCGACGCTGACGCGGGCGCGCTCGCGGTGCGCCGGCTGGCTGAGGCTGATGTAGTCGCCGTGGACGAAGGCGGTGGAGCCGTTGAATTCGATCTCCAGCCATTCGCCCTGTTCGCCGAGGATATCCACCACGCCGCCTTTGACCAGCCCGCCGATAACCCGCGCACGTGCCGACGGCGCGGCGCGCACGTTGAGATACCTGGCGCGCACCAAGCCGCGCAGCGGCTGCGCTACGGGTAGGGCTTCGAGATGGCTGGCATGCAGAAAGGCCGGCGCGCCCTTGAAGCGGATCTCGCGCCAGTTGCCGCGCTCGCCGAGCAGGTTGATCACCGCATCGCGCGGCAGCACGCCAAGGCGACGGCCATCGGTATGCGGCCGGGCGCGAACATTGAGTCGGTGAGCCATGACCCGGGCCTGCATAGCCGGGCTCCTTCCCCTCGGGGGGTTGATCGAGGCCCGCTTAGCTTAAGGATTTACCGTCACGGCAGCAATTGCCGGCTCAGCAAGCTGCGGGCCGGCATCTGCAGTGGCCATTTCAGGCCAGCTCGATCCACTCACCGGGGCTGTGCTGGTCGAGCACTGCGACGCGCTCACAGACCTCCGCGGCGATGGCTTCGTGCACCGCCTGCAGCGCCAGTTGCGGGCGATTGTTGCGCGCGGAGAGATGGGCCAGCAACAGGTGCTGCAAACGCGGCGTATCGAGGCCGGCCAGCAGCGCGGCGGCCTGGCGGTTCTCCAGATGCCCCCAGTCGCCGCCGACGCGACGCTGCAAGGCCGGCGGATACGGGCCGTCGCGCAGCATCTGCGCATCGTGGTTGCATTCGAGCACCAGCGCGTCGCAGTCGGCGAGCACCTCGCGCACGTGGCTGCTGATGTGGCCGAGATCGGTGACCAGGCCGAGGCGGCGGCCGGCGTACCCGGCGACCAGCTGGCAGGGTTCGGCGGCGTCGTGTGGCACGGTGAAGGGCCGCAGGTCGAGATCGCCGATCCGCAAATGATCGCAGGCGTGGTAGAGGTGCAGACTGGGGATATTCAGATCGCGGGCGCGGGCGGCGGTGCCGTGGGTCATGTACACCGGCAGGCCGAAGCGCCGCGCCAGCGGCGCGACACCACTGAGGTGATCGCCATGCTCGTGGGTGACCAGCAGCGCGTCGAGGTTTTCGGGCGCCAGATCCAGCGCGGCGAGGCGGCGCACGGTCTCTTTGATGGTCAGCCCGCAATCGACCAGCAGGCAGCTGTCGCCGCCGCGCAGCACCGCGGCGTTGCCGCCGCTGCCGCTGGCCAGTGCCGCGTAGCGCAGGGCCATCGTCGCGGCCGCGCCGGGCTAGCGGAACTGCGGCTGCAGAGCGTTGAGGATGGCCAGTTCCTCGTCGCGCGGCAGGGCGCTACCATCGGCCATGCGCAGCACGATGCGCGAACCACCGGACTGGGCACGCACCAGGGCGTGGTAGTCGCGGCGATCCTCATCGCCCTCGAAAAGGCGGGCGAAGAAGCCCTTTTCCTGCGGCTCGTCCTCGGCCACGAAGCTGCCCAGGCGCGCCATCTCCATGCGCAGCGACTCTTCGGTGCGCTCGGTGACCGAGAAGCCGATGCTCTCCAGCGCCTCCTCCAGCCGCCCCCAGGCTTGCAGCTCGGACTGGCCGACGAACAGGAAGGCCTCGCCGTTGGCGTTCTGATCGACGTAGGCGATGTCGATGATGCGGCGCATCTCCGCCTCGCTGAGCAGGCCGCTGGCGCGCTGTTCGTCGAGGCCGAGAAACACCAGCAGGCGCTGCATCAGACGCGCTTCGAGATCGACATCGCGCGGCCGCGGCACCCACACGGTGTCGACCTGCTCGCGGCGCGGCAGATTCTCCTCGTCATCGCGCACGTGCTCCATGCCACGGTGGCGAACGAAAATGCGCGTCGACTGCGGCGAGGCATTCTGCACCCGCTCCAGGCGCAGCACGTAGCTGTCGCGCAGCGGGCTGGAAAACAGCCCGGAGGTGATGCCGTAGAGCAATCGGCGCAGGCCGTCCTGGGGCAGCTCGGGGCGACGCTCGACCCACTGCGTGGCGAGCAACCCGGTGAGCGGCTCGTCGCGCTCCAGCGGCAATCCCTCCTGGGCGAGGAAGCGGCGCAGCAGCGGCCAGAGGGTCTCCGGCGCGGCATCGACGCGCAGCCAGGCGATGTCGCCATCGCGCACCATGCGCACGCTGTCCAGCGCCGGCAGCAGCATGTTGCGCGCCAGCTTGCCGCCGCTGTCGCCGGGGATCACGAACTGCGCACTCTGATCCGGGCTGGCCAGATCCGGCGGCACCTCCAGTGCGCGGACGCGCTGCGCACTCTGGTAACCACCCTGGGTTTCGTCCTCCAGCAGGCTGCAGGCGGACAGGGCGACGAGCAGCGCAGCCACCGCCGCGGCGCGGCTGAAACTACTCATCGCGCAGCGCACCGGACTTGATCAGCGAGGCGCGCAGCTCGGCGTGGCAGGCGTCGGCCAGCGGGGTCAGGGGCAGGCGAATGCCCTCGGGGATCAGTCGCATCTGCTGCAGTGCCCACTTCACCGGGATCGGGTTGGCTTCGAGAAACAGCGTGCGGTGCAGATCGCCGATCTCGGCCTCGATGGCCTCGGCGGCGGCGCGATCGCCGCGCAGCGCGGCGGCACACATCTCGTGCATCTGCCGCGGTACCACGTTGGCGGTCACCGAGATGTCGCCGCGGGCGCCGGCGAGGATGCTCTCCATCGCGGTGGCGTCGTCGCCGGTGTACACCGCCAGGCGCTGGCCGCAGCGGGCGACCAGATCGACGATGCGCTCGACCGTGCCGAAGGCCTCCTTGATGCCGACGATGTTGTCGATGTGCGCGAGGCGCTCGGTGGTCTCGGGCAGCATGTCCACCGCGGTGCGGCCGGGGACGTTGTAGAGGATCTGCGGGATATCCACCGCCTCGGCCAGCGCGGCGAAGTGCCGATAGAGCCCTTCCTGCGTCGGCTTGTTGTAGTAGGGGGTGACCAGCAGGCAGGCATCGGCGCCGGCGGCTTTCGCCGAGCGCGTCAGGCGGATCGCCTCGGCGGTGGAGTTGGCGCCGGTGCCGGCGATCACCGGCAGGCGCCCGGCGGCTAGCTCGATGACGCGCCGCACCACGTGCTCGTGCTCGTCAAAGCTGAGCGTCGAAGACTCGCCGGTGGTGCCCACGGCGACGATCGCGTCGGTGCCGTTGACGACGTGGAACTCGACCAGTCCGGCGAGCGACTGCTCGTCGACCGCGCCGTCCGCGCGCATCGGCGTGGCCATCGCGACCATGCTGCCCTGGAACATGCTGCAACCCCAATATGGAACGGGTCGCAATGGTACTTGCGGCCCGTGAGGGTGACAAGCGAGCCGCCACCGCAGCGCGGCCGTGGCTGCGAGCGCCGCACCGAACACATCGCCCCCCCCGCTCTGGCGACGCCGCGCGGCGGGTGTACACTCGGCCAGAATTCGCGCCACAGAGGATCCGCACAGTCATGAGTGTCGAAGTCGGCCAGCCCGTCCCCGATCTCGCCCTGCCCGCCAGCGGCGGACAGACCATCGCCCTCGCCGAGCTGCGCGGCCGCCAGCTGGTGCTGTACTTTTACCCTAAGGACAGCACCCCCGGCTGCACCACCGAGTCGCAGAACTTCCGCGACCTCGCCGCGCAGTTCGAAGCCGCCAACACGGTGATTCTCGGCGTCTCCCGCGACGGCGTAAAAAGCCACGACAACTTCAAGGCCAAGCAGTCCCTGCCCTTTGAATTACTGTCGGACAAGGAAGAGATCGCCTGCCAGCTGTTCGATGTCATCAGGATGAAAAACATGTACGGCAAACAGGTGCGCGGCATCGAGCGCAGCACCTTTCTGATCGACGCCGGCGGCGTGCTGCGCCGCGAGTGGCGCAAGGTGAAGGTGCCCGGTCACGCCGACGAAGTGCTCGCTGCCGCCCGCGAGCTGGCCGGCTGAGCAGCGCCCGCAGCCCTCTCCATCCGGCGGCATCGCCCGCCGGTGCGACACGGTGAACCCATGCAGGAAAAATCCCGCCTGTTCGTTCTCGACACCAACGTGCTGATGCACGATCCGAGCGCGCTGTTCCGCTTTCAGGAGCACGACATCTACCTGCCGATGGTGGTGCTCGAAGAACTCGACGCCGGCAAAAAGGGCCTCTCCGAAGTCGCCCGCAACGCCCGCCAGAGCAGCCGCTTCATCGACGAGCTGCTCACCCGCCACAGCGACGGCGACCTCGCCGCCGGCCTGCCGCTGACCCTGCTCAATGGCAGCGGCGGCGATGAGCGCAGCAACGGCCGGCTGTTCTTCCAGACCCAGAGCCATCGCAGCGGCCTGCCGCAGGATCTGCCCGGCAGCGTGCCGGACAATTCGATCCTCAACACCGCGCTGGTGCTGATGCGCGAGCGCCCGCAGTGCGCGGTGACACTGGTCTCCAAAGACATCAACCTGCGCATCAAGGCCAGCGTGGTCGGCGTGCACGCCGAGGACTACCACAGCGATCAGGTGCTGGAGGATGCCGATCTGCTGTACAGCGGCTTCGAGCAGCTACCGGCGGATTTCTGGGATCGCCACGGCAAGGCCATGCAGAGCTGGAAGAGCGAGGGCCGCAGCTACTACCGCCTGCGCGGCCCGGCTGCCGCCGGCTGGGTGCCCAACCAATGCCTGGCGCTGGACGCCGAGCCGCCCTTCGCCGCGCTGGTGCGCGAGATCGGCGACGGCAGCGCGGTGATCGAGCACGCCCGCGACTTCCGCGAGCGCAACTCGGTGTGGGGCATCAACGCGCGCAACATCGAGCAGAACTTCGCCCTCAACCTGCTGATGGATGAACAGATCGATTTCGTCACCCTGGTCGGCATGGCCGGCACCGGCAAAACCCTGCTGACGCTGGCCGCGGCGCTGGCGCAGACCCTCGACGAGCGCCGCTACGCGGAGATCATCATGACCCGCGTGACCGTGCCGGTGGGCGAGGACATCGGCTTTTTGCCCGGCACCGAAGAGGAGAAAATGACGCCGTGGATGGGCGCGCTGATGGACAATCTGGAAGTGCTCACCAGCGGCGAGGAGCATGATCGCGGCGAGTGGGAGCGCCAGGCGACCAGCGATCTGCTGGCGCACCGGATCAAGATCCGCTCGCTGAACTTCATGCGCGGGCGCACCTTTCTCAACAAATTCCTGATCATCGACGAGGCCCAGAACCTGACGCCGAAACAGATGAAAACGCTGATCACCCGCGCCGGGCCCGGCACCAAAGTGGTCTGCCTGGGCAATATCGCGCAGATCGACACGCCCTATCTGACCGAGACCACCTCCGGGCTGACCTACGTGGTCGATCGCTTCAAGGGCTGGGCGCACTCGGGGCACATCACCCTGACCCGCGGCGAGCGCTCGCGGCTGGCCGATCACGCCACCGAAGTGCTTTGAGCCGGCCCGGTGCCAACCCGCACAGGACGGGACGGACGGCAGCCACGCACGACCACCGCAACCGCAGGCATCGCCAATCGATGATCGACATCCGCAAGACGACCACCCGGGACCGCGACGCCATCCGCGACATCCACCTGCGGGCCTTCGCCGACGGCGAGGGCCGGGCCATCGCCGCCTTCGTCGACGCACTGCTCGACGAGCCGGGCACTCCGCAAACCCTGTCGCTGATCGCCATCGACGCCGGCGCGGCGGCCGGACATATCGCCTTCAGCCCGGTGACGCTCGACCGCCCCGGCGACACCGGCCCCGGCGACTGTTGCGGCTACATTCTGGCGCCGCTCGCGGTGCACCCGGAATGCCAGAGCCGCGGCGTCGGCTCGCAGCTGATCGAATCCGGCCTGCGCGAGCTGACCGCGCGCGGTGTCGATCTGCTGTTCGTGTACGGCGACCCGGCCTACTACGGCCGCTTCGGCTTCACCGCCGCCAGCGTGGAAAAGTACCGGCCACCCTACCCGCTGCAACAGCCGATCGGCTGGCTGGCGCAATCGCTGAGCGGCCGCGAGCCGCAGGCGAGCGTTGTCGAACTCGGCTGCGTGGCGGCGCTGCGCGATCCGGCACTGTGGTGAGCCGCTCGCCAGTCGCGCCTCGGCAGACAACAAAAAGGGCCGCGTTTGCGGCCCTTTTTGCAGCGCGGCGAGCAAAGCCTCAAAGCTTCGCCAGCTTGTCTTTGAGCATCTGATTCAACTGCCCCGGATTGGCCTTGCCCCTGGATGCCTTCATCGCCTGGCCGACGAAAAAGCCCAGCAGCTTTTCCTTGCCGGCCTTGTACTGGGCGATCTGATCCGGGTTGTTGGCCAGCACCTCGTCGACGATCGCTTCGATCGCGCCGCTGTCGCTGATCTGCTTGAGTCCCTTCGCCTCGATGATCGCGTCAGCCTCGCCCTCGCCGGCCCACATGGCGTCGAACACCTGTTTGCCGATCTTGCCGGAGATGGTGTTGTCGGCGATCCGCGCCAGCAGGCCGCCGAGGCTGGCCGCGCCGACCGGACTGTCGGCGATGCCCAGCCCCTCTTTGTTCAAGCGCCCGCCCAGCTCCACCAGCACCCAGTTGGCGGCCAGCTTCGGCTGCCCGGCGCTGGCCGCGACGGCCTCAAAATAGGCCGCGGTGGCGCTGTCGCCGGTGAGCGTGCGCGCATCGTCCGCGGACAGGCCGTACTGCTCGATGAAGCGCTGGCGCTTTTCGTCCGGCAGCTCCGGCAGCTGCGCGCGGATCTCGTCGATCAGCGCGTCGTCGATCTCCACCGGCAGCAGGTCGGGATCGGGGAAATAGCGGTAGTCGTTGGCTTCCTCTTTCGAGCGCATCGAGCGGGTCTCATCGCGCTCGGCGTCGTACAGGCGGGTCTCCTGCACCACCTTGCCGCCGGATTCGATCAGCTCGATCTGGCGCTCGATCTCGAAGTTGATCGCGCGTTCCAGAAAGCGGAAGGAGTTGACGTTTTTGATCTCCGCGCGGGTGCCGAGCTTTTCTTCGCCGCGCGGCCGCACCGAGACGTTGGCGTCGCAGCGGAAGCTGCCCTCCTGCATGTTGCCGTCGCAGATCTGCAGGCAGGTGACCAGCGCGTGGATGGCGCGCGCGTAGGCCACCGCCTCCTTCGCCGAGCGCAGGTCCGGCTCGGAGACGATCTCCAGCAGCGGCGTGCCGGCGCGGTTGAGGTCGACGCCGGTGGTGCCGGCGGGCACACCTTCGTGCAGCGACTTGCCGGCGTCCTCTTCGAGATGCGCGCGGGTCACGCCGATGGTTTTCGCGCCGCCGTCATCGAGAGCGATCTCGATCTGGCCGCGGCCGACGATGGGCAGCTCGAACTGGGAGATCTGGTAGCCCTTGGGCAGGTCCGGGTAGAAGTAATTCTTGCGCGCGAACACCGAGCGCCGGCCCAGCTCGGCGCCGATCGCCAGGCCAAACTTCACCGCCATCCGCACGGCTTCTTTATTGAGCACCGGCAGCACCCCGGGCAGGCCGAGATCGACCGCGCAGGCCTGGGTGTTCGGCGCCGCGCCGAAGGCGGTGGAAGCACCGGAAAAGATTTTCGATCGGGTCGCCAGTTGGGCGTGGATTTCCAGCCCGATTACCGTTTCCCACTGCATGTCGGAACACTCGCCTGTCAATTTGTAGGGCGGGTTAGCGCAGCGCAACCCGCCTTTCGGGGAATTTTGTCGCGCCAGGTGCGCGCTTCCGGCGGCTTACGCTTCGCTAACCCGCCCTGCTCGTCCTTATTGAAACGCCGCCGGCATCCGCCGGTGCCAGTCGCTGACCTGCTGGTAGCGGTGCGCGACGTTGAGCAGGCGCGCTTCGTCGAAGTGCCGGCCGACCAGTTGCAGGCCGATCGGCAGGCCGGCGCTGCTGCCGCAGGGCAGCGAGATGCCCGGCAGGCCGGCGAGATTGGCGGCGATGGTGTACAGGTCGTTGAGGTACATGGCGACCGGGTCGTCGGTCTTTTCGCCGATGCCGAAAGCGGTGCTCGGGGTGGCCGGGCCGGCGATCAGATCGACCTGCTCGAAGGCTTCGCTGAAGTCGCGACTGATCAGCTGGCGGGCCTGCTGAGCCTTCAGGTAGTAGGCGTCGTAGTAGCCGGCGGAGAGCGCGTAGGTGCCGACCATGATGCGTCGCTTGACCTCGGCGCCGAAGCCCTCGCCACGGCTGCGCTTGTAGAGGTCTTCGAGATCGGCGGGATCATCGCAGCGGTGGCCGAAACGCACGCCGTCGAAGCGCGACAGGTTGGCGCTGGCCTCGGCCGGGGCGACCACGTAGTAGACCGGCACCGCCAGGCCCTGATTGGGCAGCGAGATCTCCACCACGCTGGCGCCGAGCTTTTCCAGCTCGGCGACCGCGCTGGTCACCGCGCTGGCGATGGCGTCGTCCAGACCCTCGCCGAAGTACTCCTTCGGCAGGCCGATGCGCAGGCCGTCCAGCGAGTCGTTCAGCGCGGCGCGGTAATCGGGCACCTCGCGCTGCAGGCTGGTGGAGTCGCGCGCGTCGAAGCCGGCCATCGCGCCCAGCAGCAAGGCGCAGTCCTCGGCGCTCTGCGCCATCGGCCCGCCCTGGTCGAGGCTCGACGCAAAGGCGATCATGCCGTAGCGCGAGACCCGCCCGTAAGTGGGCTTGAGGCCGGTGATGCCGGTCAGCGCCGCCGGCTGGCGGATCGAGCCGCCGGTGTCGGTACCGGTGGCCGCCGGAGCCAGCCGCGCAGCCACCGCCGCGGCCGAGCCGCCGGAGGAACCACCGGGCACGCGCGTCGCATTCCAGGGGTTTTTCACTGCGCCGTAAAAGCTGGTTTCGTTCGACGAGCCCATGGCAAACTCGTCCATATTGGTCTTGCCGAGCATCACCGTGCCGGCGCTTTTCAGCGCGCTGACGACGTGTGCATCGTAGGGCGAGACGAAGTTGTCGAGCATCCGCGAGCCGCAGGAGGTGCGCAGGCCCTCGGTGCAGAAGATGTCCTTGTGGGCGATCGGCAGGCCGGTGAGCGGCCCGGCGCGGCCGGCGGCGCGGGCGGCGTCGGCGGCGCGCGCAGCCTGCAGCGCGCTTTCCTGCGTGACGGTAATAAAGCTGTTGAGCTCGCCGTCGTGGGCGGCGATGCGGGCCAGGTAGTGCTCGGTCAGCTCGACGCTGCCGAGACTGCCATCGGCCAGCGCGGCGGCCAGCTCGCTGAGGGTTTTCTGGTGCATGTCGGCGGGGGTATCCGGTGGTCGCTCACTCGATCACGCGCGGCACGAGATAGAGGCCATCCTCCACCGCCGGCGCGCAGGCCTGGTACTGCTCGCGCAGATTCTCTTCACTAACAACGTCTTCGCGCAGCCGCTGGGTGGCGTGCAGCGGGTGCGCCATGGGTTCGACGCCGGCGGTGTCCAGCGCGTCGAGCTGCTCGACCAGTGCGAGAATGCTGGACAGGCTCTCGGCGTAGCCGGGCACGTCCTCGTCGGCGATGGCCAGGCGCGCCAGATGAGCGATGCTTCTGACTTGATCGTCTTGCAGTGACATGGGCTTGGCGTCCGTCGTGACACCGCCGCCACAATGCGGCGCGCGGGCTGGGAAAAACGGGTAACTTTATCATAAGCACTGCCTGCCGACAGCTGCGCAGGTCGCGCTCCGGTTCGAGCTGATCGCAGCCCAGTTGCCGCGCAGTGCGCGCGATTGGTACATTACGCCGCCTTTTTCGTTTATTAATAAACCCGGACACATCGACAATCATGTTCAAGCGCTTTCGCGGCATCTTCTCGACCGATCTGTCCATCGATCTGGGCACCGCCAACACCCTCATCTATGTCCGTGGCAAAGGCATCGTGCTCAATGAGCCGTCGGCGGTGGCGCTGCGCGAGGATCGCGGCAACGGCGGCCCCAAGGCCATCGAGGCCTACGGCATGGAGGCCAAGCGGATGGTCGGCCGCACGCCGAAGAACATCCGCGCCATCCGCCCGATGCGCGACGGCGTGATCGCCGATTTCCACATCACCGAGAAAATGCTGCAGTACTTCATCAAGAAGGTGCACGACGCGCGCTTCTTCCGCCCCAGCCCGCGGGTGCTGATCTGCGTGCCCTGCGGCGCCACCCAGGTGGAGCGCCGCGCGATCAAGGAATCGGCGATGGGCGCCGGCGCGCGCCAGGTGTATCTGGTGGAAGAACCCATGGCCGCGGCGATCGGCGCCGGCATGCCGGTCGACGAGCCGCAGGGCTCGATGGTACTGGACATCGGCGGCGGCACCTCCGAGGTCGCCGTGCTCTCGCTCAACGGCATCGTCTATTCGGCCAGCGTGCGCATCGGCGGCGACAAGTTCGACGAGGCGATCATCAGCTACGTGCGCCGCAACTACGGCGCGCTGATCGGCGAAGCCACCGCCGAACGCATCAAGCAGGAGATCGGCTCGGCCTATCCGCAAAAGGAGCTGCTGGAAATCGAAGTCAAGGGCCGCAACCTCTCCGAAGGCGTGCCGCGCGCCTTCACCCTGAACAGCAACGAGATCCTCGAAGCACTGCAGGAGCCGCTCTACGGCATCGTCTCGGCGGTCAAGACCGCGCTGGAGCAGACCCCGCCGGAGCTGGGCGCGGATGTCGCCGATCGCGGCATCGTGATCACCGGCGGCGGCGCCCTGCTGCGCGACATCGACCGCCTGATCATGGAGGAAACCGGCCTGCCGGTGGTGATCTCCGAAGACCCGCTGACCTCGGTGACCCGCGGCGGCGGGCGCATCCTCGAGTTGATGGACCAGCACGGCAGCGAGTTCTTCTCGGTCGAATAACGCGACCGCGCGCGGTCCCCTGCCATGCAACCGCTCTTTCAACAGGCCGCCGGTCTCACCCTGCGCCTGCTGCTGCTGGTGGTGCTATCGCTGCTGGTGATGACCACCGACCACCGCTTCCACCACCTGAAAACAGTCCGCACCGCGATCCTGCAGGGCCTGTACCCGGTGCAGTATCTGGTCAACCTGCCCGCCGACGCCGCCAGCTGGCTGCTGGAGAACCTCAACAGCCGCGACATGCTGACCAGTGAGAACACCCGCCTGCGCGCCGAAAACCTGTCGCTGCGCGCCCGCCAGCAGCGCTTCGACGCCCTGAGCAACGAGAACGTCCGCCTGCGCGAACTGCTGCACGCCGCGGCGCGCGTCGAGCAGGACGTACTGGTCGCCGAGCTGCTGGCGGTGGATCTGGACCCCTATCGCCAGCAGGTGGTGATCGACAAGGGCAGCGACGACGGCGTCTACAGCGGTCAGCCACTGGTCGATGCGCTGGGGGTGATGGGTCAGGTGATCGAGGTTGCCGGCGACAGCGCCGTGGCGCTGCTGATCTCCGACCCCAGCCACGCCCTGCCGGTGGAGGTGCTGCGCAACGGCCTGCGCGCGATCGCCCGCGGCGTCGGCCGCTCGGACCGAATCGAGCTGCTGCACATCCCCGCCAGCGCCGATGTCGAAGTCGGCGACACGCTGCTCAGCTCGGGGCTCGGCGGGCGCTTCCCGCCCGACTACCCGGTGGCCACGGTGACCGAGGTCGAGCGCCCGCGCGGGGATGGGGGTGTAGTCGTAGAAGACGTGGATGAGCACCTCGGAAATTCCCGAGAAAAACGGAATCGTCTTCGGCACCGGTTACGATGACTCGCAGCTCAAG
>Ga0207752_1000226_pt1 | contig 26640 bp, 24 predicted proteins | sample Pon2CUnioCityCA_6_FD_187272 | JGI IMG/M metagenome (GOLD analysis project Ga0207752, IMG submission 187272) | Marine sediment microbial community from Union City, CA, USA - Pond 2C Sediment 2 (SPAdes) | ecosystem: Environmental > Aquatic > Marine > Intertidal zone > Salt pond sediment ... | reverse complement strand
CACGGGGAGGCGGCACGATCTTGCGGTCGTCACTGAGGAAGGGACCGTCCGGCAGATTGTCGAGCGCCTGCTCGATGATCCGCAACGTCTGGCGCATCTCTTCCATACGCACACGGTAACGGGCGTACACATCGCCCTCGGTAGCTGTGGGGATGTCAAAATCATATTGCTCATACCCCTGGTAGGGGTTGGACTTGCGGAGATCCCAGTTAATGCCGGAGGCGCGCAGGCCGGGGCCGGTGAGCCCCATAGCAATCGCCTGCTCGGCGGAGATAACGCCCACGTCCTTGGTCCGCTGGAGCCAGATCGGATTGTTCTTGAGCAGCGCCTCGTAATCGGCGATGCGGGCGGGGAAGAAGTCCAGGAACTGGCGGACGGCCGGCTCGAATTCGGGCGGCAGGTCCCGCCAGACGCCACCCGGCCGGAAATAGCTGGTCATCATCCGCTGCCCGGAAACCATCTCGAAGAGGTCGAGCAAATATTCGCGCTCGCGGAAACAGTAGAGGAAGACGGTCATCGCCGCCAGGTCCAGCGCGTGGGTACCCAGCCAGACCAGGTGATTGTTGAGCCGGGTCAACTCGGTGAGGATGACGCGAATCGCCTGGGCACGGGGTGGGGCTTCAATACCCAGCAGCTTCTCGACGGCCAGAATGTAAACCAGGTTGTTAGAAAGCGGGGCCAGGTAATCCATGCGGTCGGTCATGACCAGCGCCTTGGTGTAGGTTTTGGCCTCCATGTTTTTCTCGATACCGGTGTGCAAGAAGCCGATATCGGGGGCCACATTTACCACGGTCTCGCCGTCTAATTCGACCAAAAGGCGCAATACCCCATGGGTACTGGGATGTTGGGGGCCCATGCTCAACAACATATTGTCTTCGGACGCGATCTCCATGCCGGATCCGTACTTGGCACGGAGTTCTTCGACCGTTAACTCTTGCATGGTATCGCTGGTGCCGGACGCAGGTCCGCTCCGGGGATGGCCAACGCCAAAAGTCATTGTGTACTCCTGTTTTGCAGATTGGGGATTGGAGATTGGAGATTATCCGGGGCAGCAAAAGAATCTCTAATCTCTAACCTCTAATCTCTACTCTTGAGGGTGCGGCTTCTTCTGGCCAATTTCTTGCCAGTTGAAGGAAAATTGTACTTCCTCGTAGCCGAGGGGATAATCTTTGCGCAATGGATGCCCCTGCCAATCCTCAGGCATGAACAGACGACGCAACCCCCGGTGATTCTTGAAGCGAATGCCCATCAGATCCCAGACCTCCAGCTCCAGCCAACTGGCAATCGGCCAGACCGGTTCCATCGTTTCCACCCCTTCGTCGGGATCTTCGACCATCACCCGTATACGGATGCGATGGTGCCGGGGGATGGAATAAAGATGGTAGTTGAGGGCAAAGCGAGGAAAGTCCGGCAGGAAATCATCGGCGACAATATCCTCCAGCAGATTAAACTGGAGTTCTTCGTCATCACGCAAATATTCGCAAATGGGGCGGAGCCGGTCGCCACGAATGACAAGCGTGCGTTCGCCCCGGAAATCGATGACCTCTTCAACCGCCTCGGGGAAGGCGGCCTCGACCTTTTTCGCTACTAATTCGTGTCCTTCCGGCCATTGTTCCATCAGGCCCAATCCTTTAAGGTTTCACCACGAACCTTCTCGTGGAGGGTCAGAATTCCGTCGATCAATGCTTCCGGCCGGGGCGGGCAGCCTGCCACGTATACGTCCACCGGCACAATCTCGTCTACGCCCTGGACGATGGCGTAGTTATTGAAGACGCCACCACAGGAAGCACAATCGCCCATGGCAATGACCCATTTGGGCGCGGGCATCTGATCGTAGAGCCGGCGCAGAACGGGGGCCATTTTGCGCGAGACCCGGCCGGCCACGATCATCAGATCGGATTGGCGCGGCGAGGGGCGCATCAGTTCCATACCAAAGCGGGACGAATCATAGTGGGCGGCCTGCGAGGACATCATTTCAATGGCACAGCAGGCAAGGCCGAAAAGCATCGGCCACATGGCATTTGAGCGCCCCCAGTTTACCAAATCTTCCAGGCGGGTGGTAACCACGCCCATTTCACCTAATTTGTTTTCTACTCCCATTCAAGTGCACCTTTCTTCCATATCCAGATGTAACCAACAAGTAAGATGGCAATAAAGACCAGGATTTCAACTAATCCAAAGAGCCCCAGTTGGCGGAACGTTACGGCCCAGGGCAAGAGGAAAATGATTTCAATGTCGAACAAAATGAAGAGGACGGCGATCAGATAGAACTTGACCGGTAGCCGCCGCTGCGCCTCCCCGATGGGCGTCATGCCGGATTCATAGGGCGTCGCCTTGCGCGCGCTGGGTCGTTTTGGGCCCAGGTTCAGCGACAGGATGGGTAGCAGGACGGCGAAAAAGAGGGCGATGCCGGTCAGGACTGCAATGGGTACGTAGGGTGCCAGGTAATGTTCATTCATGTGCTGGGTATCCTGCTATCGTAGAATGTGTACATTTTATCACAATCAAAGGCAAGAGCAACAGGGTTTAATATATTTTTATTAACTTTATCATATTAATAGCGGGCGTCCGCTGTCAAGGACTATCCCAGATAGTCGCGGAGAGACTTACTGCGACTGGGGTGACGCAATTTGCGCAATGCTTTGGCTTCAATCTGGCGAATTCGCTCCCGGGTTACGCCAAAGCGCTTGCCTACTTCCTCGAGGGTATGATCTTTGCCGTCGTTCAACCCGAAGCGCATCTCCAGCACTTCCCGTTCCCGCTCGGTGAGAAAGCCTAATACCTGGCCGATCTGCTCGCGTAAGAGCTCTTTGGAAGCGGCAGCCACGGGCTCCTCCACGCTCTCATCTTCGATGAAATCGCCCAGTTCCGTGGAATCTTCATGCCCGACCGGTGTTTCCAGCGACATAGGATCCTTGGAAATACGGAGGATGTTGCGCACTTTGCTCGCCGCCTGTTTCCATCTACGGTTGAGGGCAGGGTCGACTTTGCGGCCTTCTTCGAGGGCGGTCTTGATATTGCCGGCTTCTTCAGCAGAGAGGAAATCGTCCAGCTCCAACACCAATTCTTCCACGGTTGGTTCATGCCCCAGCTTCTGCACCAGATCACGCTGCCGCCGGGTGATCTTGTTGATGGTTTCGAACATGTGTACGGGAATGCGAATGGTGCGGGCCTGATCGGCAATCGCCCGGCTGACCGCCTGCCGGATCCACCAGGTAGCATAGGTGCTGAACTTGAAACCCTTCGTGTGGTCAAACTTCTCAACCGCCTTCAGGAGGCCCACATTCCCCTCCTGGACCAGATCGAGAAACTGGATGCCACGGCCCATATACTTCTTGGCAATGCTCACCACGAGACGCAGATTGGCCCGGGTCAGGTTCACCTTTGCCTCTTCTGCCAGGTGGTAGATCATGAACACATTGTAATTCAGGGCAATGTCGTCATCCTTGACCCATTTCTCAAAGATTTCCTGCGGCGGCAGATCGCTTTGCTCGGTATAGTAGGCCGAAACCTGGCTGGAGAGGCCCAGGGGCAAGAGATAGATGGAGGTGAAGAGGGCAAACACGCTCTGGGCGATATCGGTCCACTCCGCCTCTCCACTCCAATCGCCTTCATTCAAGTAGTGGCGGAGGTAGGAAGGGGATTCGCTTTTCCAGCTCTGGCGCAGGTTCTGGGCTTCCAGAATGAGCATGGCCAGGTTAGGCAGCTCGACGTCGATGGCATCGGCAGCGCGGGCAGCTTCCTCCCAATGCTGAAGGAACTGCTTGTAAGCCACCAGTACCAACTGCTGGTGCAGCTCCTCCTGCCCATATTCTTCCACGACTTGGTTGGTCAGATCCTCCAGCTCGCCGGCAGCAGCCAGCTGCACCGAGAGCCAGACCTCATGCTCGGCAGTAAGCAAGGGGACCTGCCCGATTTCTTTCAGATAGGTGTGGACCGGGTCATCTTGAAGCCCGGTGCCGTAATAACTACTGGCCTCGTCACCCTCGTCTTCGTCGACGTCGAGAACGTTGCCGGGCTCGCCGGCATCGTCAAGCGTTTCACCAGTCTCGGTGACGACACGGATGCCCAACCGCTGTAGCCGCTGATACAACTCTTCGGCCTGCTCCTCGTCGGCGGAGGCCAGGATTGCCTCGACGTCTGCCTCATTGATGACGCGCCGGCGGCGCGCCTCCTTAAACAGGGCCTCCACATCTACCGCTTCGGATTCAGAATTGTTGTTTTCAAGATCACCGAACTCTTCAAAATCCATAATCCCGTCCACCTAGATTACGTTTCGGACGTCACTTACTGCTCTTCACGTGCTTCTTGCGCCTGGCGCCGGCTGGTAGCCGACATTGCCGATCTTGCTTTGTTGATGCGCTGTACTGCCTCGGGCAAGGCGCGCATCTGTTCCTTGTAGACCTCCAGCATTTCATCATCTCCCTGCTCCTGTGCCTCGCGAAAGAGCTGTTGCACTTCCTGAAGCTGTTGCCGGATTTTTTCCAGACGCAGATCCAGGATCAGGCGGGCGAGAGAATCGGGTAACCGTTCCAACTCGCTGTCGGACGGTTCCGGCGCGTCCTGCAACAGGGATGTTACCCGGCCGTGCAGGACACCGTCTAGACTATCGCACAATTCGGTCACTGTGGCAACCGTGCCGGTTGCCAGCCGGTCACGAACATAGAATAAGAGCACCTTGTCTTCAGGTGTCGCGAAATCGCCCTCGCCTACCGGCGGCTGATTTTCGAATTGCAGCTGCTGATTGACCCGGTGGATGATACGGGGATAGCGCAGACATTGGCGCAGAAAATCGGCCTCGCGAATATGGGTAGCGATCTTGCCCCCAAAGGCGGTTGCCGTCTGGCGGCGGGAGCCGTTGCGCGGACGGTTGCCCTGTTCCTCGGGCGGGGGCGGTTGCTGCCGGCGCTGGCGGCGCGGCCGGGAGGCTGTAGCCACGGACGCGGCCAACGCCACTTGTTGGAGGGCCCGCTCGTCGACGCGCAGGGTGCGCGCCAACAACTGGCGATAGTGATCGCGCTCCACCGGATCGGGTACGTCGCCGATGACGGGCATGATCTGGCGTACGGCATCTGCCTTGGCCTTGGCATCGTTAAGATCCAGGCCACCGGTCACGGTATCGATAACGTAAGCGACTACCGGTTTGGCGGCGGCAATCAGCTCAGGCCAGCGCGCGGGATCGGCCCGGATGATCTGGTCCGGGTCCTGGCCTTCGGGCAGGGTAACGACGCGAATGTCGGCCTTGAGCCGCCCCTCGTGACGGACGAGCCCGCGGGCGTCGAAACGGACCTCGACATCTCGATCCAGGGCTTCCCGGGCCACCTCCAGGCTGCGCATGGTGGCCTGCATGCCGGCCGCGTCGGCGTCGAGGGCGATGACAAAGCGGCGCGTGTAGCGTTTGAGGAGGCGTAACTGCTCGTCGGTGAGGGCTGTACCCATCTGGGCGACGATATTGCGGAAGCCGGCCTGCCAGCCCTGCAACACATCCATGTAGCCTTCGACGATGACAGCCTGGCGGGCCTCGCGCACGTGCCGCCTGGCCATATCCAGGCCATAGAGAAGGTGGCTCTTATCGAAAAGGGCAGTTTGCGGAGAATTAAGGTATTTGGGAATGCCGTCTTTTTCGAGGGTGCGCGCCCCAAATCCCACCACCCGGCCGGTGTGATCGCGAATGGGAATCATCAGCCGGTTGCGAAAGCGATCATAGCGGGTGCCCTTCTCCGGGTTCTCGGTGAGCAGACCGGCATTGATCAGATCTTCGTCGCTGTACCCCTGGCCATTGAAATGGGTGCGGCAAGCATCCCAGGAATCGAGCCCATAGCCGAGTTTGAAGGCGGCCACCGTTTCGTCCTCCAGGGCTCGCTGCGCAAGATAGTGGCGCGCGTGTTCGGCCTGAGGCGCATAAAGGAGTAACTGGTGAAAATAGTCGGCGGCAGCGCCGAGAAGATCGGTGAGCCGTTCTTCTTCTGCGCGGCGTTCCTTGGCGGCAGGCGAGAGCTCTTCCAGTTGGACGCCAGCCCGGCGAGCCAGATTGCGCAGGGCCTCCTTGAAATCCCAGCCCTCTTTCTTCATTACGTAGGAGAAGAGATCGCCGCCCTCGGCACAGGCGCCAAAGCAGCGCCAGGTCTGCGTCTCGGGGAAGACGACGAAGGCGGGTGTACGGGTATTCTGGTGGAAAGGGCAGAAGCCAGTGTAGTTCTTGCCCGAACGGCGCAGCTTCACCGTCTCAGAGACGACATCAACAATATCCAGCCGGCTTTTGATTTCGTCTGTTACGCTCATAGAAGAGGCAATCTGTTCCGAGTATAAAGGGCCACAGGCCGATTATACATGATCGCGCTTGATCTATCTATAGCGAACGGGAAGGGGTGGCGGCGGGAACACCGCCGCGGAAGCGTCAGGGCCCAACAACCTGCAGGGGGATGGGGACAAATACCAGGAAGAAGAGCACGAGGGTGAAGATGGCAATGAGCCGGCGCCGGCCGTCCAACCTGGTGACATCGTCCAGAGGCTCCGCGTAGGAGCGACCGAGGAAGAAGAGGAGGGCTACCCAGATCCACCAGGTGGTGACCTCCAGGACCAGAGCCATGATGATCAGCCCTACAATGGCCGGCCAGAAGAAACGGCGAGCGTTTTTGCCGAAGAGCACGTAGGAGATGTGACCGCCGTCCAACTGGCCGACAGGAATCAGATTCAGCCCGGTCACCAGCAGGCCCACCCACCCGGCCCAGGCCACCTGGTTTAGATGCACGTCCACGCCCGCCGCGGGCAACCAGCGCCCATGCACGAGGAACTTGGCCAGCGCGTAGAGAAGAGAGTTGCCTTCCTGGAAGTGAGGGCCTGCCGCAGGCCCTACCGGGGAGGTCAGCAGGCCGAAGAGAAGGATGGGAATGGCAAAAACCAGGCCGGCCAGGGGACCGGCAGCGCCAATATCGAGCAGCGCGCGCCGGTTCTTGATCGGGGCTTTAAGGCGAATAAAAGCGCCCATGGTACCGATAATGGAGGGGAAAGGAATGAAGTAGGGCAGGGTTACCGGCACGTTGTGATAACGGGCGGCAAAATAGTGGCCCAGTTCATGCGCGCCCAGGATCAGAAGCATGCTGAGGCTGAAAGGCCAACCCAGCCAGATTTCGGTGCCCGTGAATCCCGGCTCGTTCATGGCGCCGGCAAAGAGGGTGGTGACAATGGTGACCAGAAACAGGATCAGGTTAATGGTCCAGCGGGAGGGTGGCGGATCGTAGACGGTGGGCACGGCGATGACGGCAGTCGCATTCCCCTCGCGGCGGATGAGGGGGGTATAGCCATGGCGCTCGAAGCGGCGGCGCAACTGGTCATAACAGGAAGCCAGATCACAAATAAAACGCCCGCGAAAACGGACGTGTCCCGGCTGGGGCCAATCGAGGGTGGTGTCGTCCAGCAGAAACAGGTCGCCCAGCGCGCTGCGCAAGGCACCCACACTTTCCAGCGTAACAGTTGGCGCAGAATCAGGAAGCATTATCTAAGCGGACGAAGCCGGTTCTTCTTCGTCAGTCGTTTCAAGAAGGGTATCTTCGTCATCGCCCCAACTGATTATCCAGACGCTGGCGCCGGCGACGAGTACGGTGATGGCGATTAACCAGAACCATTGCGCTCCTTCAAGGCCCACATCCCGCGCCTCATAGAGGAGGATGAGAACCATCCCCAGCGCGAGCAGGGCCCAGGCAGAGAGATTGGGGTGCGCGCCAACCCATTCCTTAATTGCTTCCATAACGATTCCTTACTTATTTAATGCGAACGTCGCGTAACACTTTGGCCAAAATAACGGTCTCTTCCGGCCGGGTTTCGGCAATGGTTTCCTGCCAGGCCCGGGGCATATCTTCCTGCTCGCGGGGCTCATAACCCTCGTCCAGAAAAAGCCGGCGGATCAGGTCTGGTGCATCAGGCGGCAGATAGGCGAGGGCCACCTCACAGATAAGCTGCCGGGCCGACTTTTCGATCTCTTGCAGCACGGCCGGGCCGGTGATTTTAAACGATTCCAGCGGGTGAGCAAAGATCTGGTCGATGGCCACCGCAGTGGTACTGTTGGTATTCCAGCCGACGACGGTAGTGATTTCGGCATCTTGCTGGCCGATCAGATAGCTGCGCTCACTGAAGGCCATTAGCAGATCGGCGCGCTTCATCTGGAGCTCGCCATCGGTCGCCTTGCGAATGAGAAGCAAAATGCCGGGGATGTCTGACGGGCGCGCCCGGCGCACCACCACGTCTGCCAGCGGTGGCTGCGCGGACGGCTGCGCGGACGGCTCCGGTTCCGGCTGAGCCGGCGACGCCGGCACCGATTCCTCGCGGGCGACAGGAGGCCGTGAAGTAGCCGGCCGGGCCGGTTGCCGCTTGGGGAGTTGTTTCCCGGTTAACTCGGTGGCGGGAAGGCGCGCCCAGGCCAGCTCAAACTGGGCGCGGGTGCCGGCCATGGTGCCATCGGTATCAATGACGACGTCAGCCCGAGCGACCTTCATTTCCTGAGGATTCTGGGCGTCGACGCGCATCACGGCCGTTTCCGCATCCATCCCCCGGCAGACCATCAGGCGCTCGATCTGCACTTTACGGGGCACTCGCGTTACCCAGACCTGATCCACCAGCTCGACCAGTTCCCCCTCCAGCAACTTGATCGCTTCGATCACGACAACGGGCGCGGGGGTAGCATCAATCGCTTCCCGGATCTGCTGGCGGACGGCCGGGTGCAGCATGTGCTCCAGGTCACGTAGTGCATCCTCGTCACCGAAGACAATGGCGGCCAGGGCTGCGCGGTCAATGGTACCGTCCGGCCGGCGGACACCGGCGCCAAAAGCGACGGCGATGGCTGCCTGCATACCGGGATCGTTTTCCAGAATATCGTGGACGATCTGGTCGGCATCCAGAGCCAACGCGCCCTCGGCAGCGGCCATGCGCATGACGGCCGATTTACCGGTCGCAATATTTCCTGTCAATCCGATGATGATCTTATCGGGCCACCGCTTGCTCATGCGCCAATTCTTCCCACTTCTTGATCAGTTGTTCAAGTTGCCGCTCAATCGCTGCATATTCTATGCTCAGGCTCTGGATCTTGTCAACGTCCTCGGCGGCCGTTGCCGTCTGGAGGGCCTGGCTCAATTCCTCAAGGCGCAATTCGGCAGCGGCGACGTCGGCCTCTGCCTGCCGGACTGCTTCCCTTAACTTGCGCGCCTCATTCTTGCTGAGACGGTTGCCGTTGTTGCCGTCCTGGGCCTGCCCGGTGGAAGCCACCGCCGCAGCAACCTCCCTGGCCTCCTCTTTCTCCTGGCGCCGGGCCTGCAGGAACGCCTGGTAATTGCCACCAAACACTTCTAGCCGGTCTTCCTGAAGATCCCAGATCTGGCTGGCCAGGCGGTCCACCAGGTAGCGATCGTGGGAGACGAGCAAAATCGTTCCCTGGAATTGCTCCAGCACGGACTGCAATACTTCCTGGGCCGGGATGTCCAGATGGTTGGTGGGCTCGTCCAGCAAGAGGAAGTTGGCATCTTCGCGGGCCAGCAGGGCAAGGGCCAACCGGCCGCGCTCGCCACCACTCAGTTGATGGATCGGTTTGAAAACGTCATCGCCCCGGAAGAGGTATTGGGCCAGATAGCTGCGGGCATCGCCGAGGGGCATGTTCTCGTGGTTAAGCAATTCCTCCAGGACCGTGTTATGGGGATTGAGCTCTTCGTGAGCCTGGGCAAAGTAGCCGAGTTTGAGGCTGGCACCAAGCTGGACCTCACCGGCCAGGGGGGAAAGGTCGCCGAGGATGGTGCGCAAGAAGGTGGTCTTGCCGGCACCGTTAGGGCCGATGAGGGCGGCACATTCCTGCCGGCGCAGTTCAATATCGTCGGCGGTGAAGAGGGAGGTGCCGGGATAACCGACTTCCAGGTCAGCGGCACGCAGGACAATGTTGCCGCTACGGTGACCGGCGCGCAGATTGACATTGAGCTGGGGCGGGCGCCCGGCCGGGGGCTGCAGTGCCTTAAAGTGGGCGGTAGCGTCGGCTACGCCCCAATCATCTCCGGAGATATCCAGCTCATCGGCAATGCGGCTCCAACGTTTGCCCTTCACTGCCTGCAGGCCGCCGGCCTCTACAGCCTTGAGCTCGCGGGTAATGCGTTTCAGTTTACCTTTGGCCATCTGGGTGCGTTGGCTGGCGATGTTGCGCCGGATATAGTCCAGTTCTTTTTCGATGCGGGCCTGGAAAGCGGCAAACTCCTGCTGGCGACGCTCCCAGCGTTCCTGGCGCTGGTGGAGGTAGGCGCTGTAGTTGCCACGGTATTCTTCGATCCCGCCAGGGCTCATCTCCCAGATCACGTTGACCACGCGGTCAAGGAAATAACGGTCATGGCTGACGACGAGCACGGCTCCTTCCCACCGGGCCAGGGTATTTTCTAACCATTCTACCGCCTGGATATCCAGATGGTTGGTGGGCTCGTCCAGGATGAGCAATTCCGGCTTTTCTAAGAGGAGACGGGCTAAGAGAACGCGCGTCTTCTGACCACCGCTGAGATGATCTAGCGGCATCTGCCACTGGTCGCGGTCAAAACCCAGACCGGAGAGGGTCTGCTGGATGCGGACCTCGTAATCGTATCCGCCGGCCAGTTCAAACTCAACCTGGGCGGCACTATAGCGCTCAAACAACTGGTCGGAGAAGGCCCCGCCGGCCATCTTTTCTTCCATCTGGCGCAGGCGCGCTTCCTGTTCACGCAGGCGCCCAAACACGGACAGCATCTCGTCATAGATATTGTTGTCATGTCCGGCAAAGGCAGCCGCCGACTCCTGGGGCAGGTAGGCGAGGCGCGCACTCCGGGCCCGGTGCACCTGGCCAGCGGTGGGCGCAGCCAGACCGGCCAGGATAAGCAGCAAGGTGGTTTTGCCTACACCGTTGGGCCCGACCAGCCCGACTTTCCCATCGTTGGGAATCGATACGGTGATTCCCTGGAAGAGATCGAAGGCACCGAAGGATTGTCCTAGATTATTGGTCGTTAAGATCGCCATAGAGGATTATTATACCTGAGGTCAGGGGAGATTGCGTATGAAGAGCAGAAAAAAAGCCCCTCATTACGAGGGGCTAAGGAAACAAAAGCCGAAAAAGGAGCCGGTCAGTTCAAATACTGGCGCAGATGGCCCGCAAAATTCGGATGGCGCAGTTTACGGAGCGCTTCTTTTTCCAACTGGCGGATGCGCTCGCGGGAGAGCCCAAACATCTCGCCTACTTCTTTCAAGGTGCGAGATTCGCCATCTTGCAGCCCGTAACGAAGGCGCAGGATGCGCGCCTCGCGGGGTGTTAACTGATCCAAAATCTCCCCGATCTCTTCGGTGAGCATGGTCTGGGCAACCATTTCGACGGGCGGAGGCGCTTCGGAATCTTCGATGAAGTCCCCCAGCTCGGCATCGGACTCGTCGCCGACCGGCCGTTCGAGGTGTACGGGCTGGCGGCTGGTGCGCAACATCCAGCGCACGCGCTCGGCAGGCAGGTCCATCTCCTCGGCAATCTCTTCGGCCGTCGGCTGGCGTCCCTGCTGCTGCTCCAGTTCCTGTGCAACCTGATAAAGCTTGCTGATGCGACCGCCCAAATGTGCGGGGATGCGGATCGTCCGGCCGTGATTGGCCAGAGCCCGCGTCACCGCCTGGCGAATCCACCAGGTGGCGTAGGTGCTAAAGCGATTTCCGCGGCGGTAATCGTACTTCTCCACCGCCTTCATCAACCCGACGTTTCCTTCCTGGATCAGATCCAGAAATTGGAGGCCGCGGCCGCGATATTTCTTGGCAATGCTGACGACGAGGCGCGTGTTGGCACGGATCAGGTGGGCGCGCGCGGCATCGCCGCGCTCTTTCGTCAACATCAGATCCCAGCGCTCACTATCGCTCAACTCCTCATCACTCGCCAACTTCTCGACGGCCTCTGTGCCGGCTTCAATCTCTTTGGCCAGCATGACCTCCTCTTCGGCGGTCAACAGATCCTGTTGGCCCATTTCGCGGAAATATAGGCCCACGGAGTCATCAATGGGCACGTTGCTCAAATCAAAGAGGGGCGCTTCGTGCTCGTCGTCCTCGTCCTCATCGTACTCCGCGCCCTGGTTTTCTTTGGCTTCCTCCTCATTTTCGTAAATAACGATTCCGGCGGCCTGGGCTTCTTCCATAACCTGGTCGAGTAGGGCAACGTTGTTTTCTGCCTCAGGTAAAACCTCCAGAATCTGATCGTAAGTGATGTAACCTCTGTCAGCGGCATCGCTTAACAGAACATTCACTATGTCCATTTCATCAAATGTACCCGTCAGATCGCTCATATGACCGTATCCTCTTTCCTCCACACAATAAACAGAATTTGTGTTGTGTCTTCCCATGGGTAGGCGCTGTAGTTACGCTCTTACCCAACACAAAAGTGCAGTCTAACATAAATAAAGGCCCAAAGTCAACCGGGCCCGCTCGTTTAAAGTAAAGTGTGTTATTAGCGTAGCAGGTGGACATTAAAATGAGGTTAGAGGCCCCCCACCGTCCACATTCTCATCGCCTATTCAGGACAATACGACGGGACAGGCAGCCTGCGAGGGTGGAGCGGGAGCGTCTGGTCTACGCGGGCTCTCGTTGCCGATAAGCGCGGTCCAGAACAGCATCCACACCCGGCAGCGGTGTTTGCAGCAGGCGCCTGGCCCGCTGAACGGCAAGGGTGCAGTCCTGGGGCCAGCGCTCCGGATCAGAGGGGCCAAAGCGCACGGTCTCTCGCGGGGTGATTCCCCACCAATCGAGCATCCTCTGCCCAAATTCGGCGCGGCTGAGGCGCTGAGCACCGGCCACATGGAGTACACCGGTATAAGAGAGCGCGCCCAACTCCAGGCAAGCCTGGCTGAGGGCTGGCGCCCACACCGGATTACGGATCTGGTCGGTGAACAGGGTGACCGGCCGGCCCGCGCGCAAGGCATCCCGGATCCAGCCGGTGCCGCGATCGATCTGTTGCAGACCATAGATGAGAGAGGTGCGGACGATGACATGGTTGGGATAGGCACGCACGATCTCTTCGGCCGCGGCCTTGGCCCGGCCGTAGGCGTGAAGGGGGCGGGGCGAATCCTCTTCGCGGTAGGGGGCATTGCGCCCATCAAAGACTACATCGGTGGAGAGATGGATGAGACGTGCACCGTGGGCGCGGGCCGCTTCTGTCACATGGGTGGCCCCCAGGCGAATCACCTGGTCCATCGTCTCCACCGGACGATTGGAGCCGGCAGTGTGGATGATGATCTCCGGCCGGAAGGCGTCGACCAGCGCGCGCACGGCTGCACCATCACGTAGATCTAATTGCCGGGCCTGGGGCAAAGCCAGGGGATCATGGCTGAAGTAGGTGTAAAGAAGGGCCGCAGATGCCTGGGCCAGCGCCCGGGGAACCAGGTGCTGGCCCAGATAACTACTGCCCCCAGTGATTAAGAGGCGGCCCAGCGTCACCCTTCTGCGGGCGTCGCGGCCATCTCCGCCTGCAGCAGCGCCATCTGGGCGGCAGCCTGAGCGGCGGTCTGCTTGCTCGATCCTTGCCCCACCCCCCAGACGTCATCGCCAATGAGCACCTCGACGGTGAAGGTCTTGGCGTGGTCAGGACCCTCGGCCTTGATGACCCGGTAGCGGGGCGTGATGTTGTGCTCACCCTGAGCCCACACCTGGAATTCGCTCTTGGCATCTTTATGCAGTGATTGGGCCATGATCCGTTCCAGGGCCGGCGCAGCCAGCCGTTCGACGAGGGGCTGGACCCCATCGAGGCCCTGGTCCAGGTAGATAGCGCCGATGACGGCCTCGAAAGCGGCGCAGAGGGTGGGCGGACGTTCACGCCCGCCACTCTCCGCTTCGCCAAAGCCAAGCCGCAAACAAGCACCAATCCCTAATTGGCCGGCAAACTCTGCCAGTGTCTCGGTCCGCACCAGGGCGGCTCGCAACGTGGTCAACCCACCCTCGTCCATCTCGGGAAAACGCTGATAGAGGTAGGCACCGACGACGAAATCAAGCACGGCGTCGCCCAGAAACTCCAGGCGTTCGTTATCCTCGACAACCTCTCCGGGGTTTTCATTTAGATAAGAGCGATGGGTTAGCGCCCGGCTCAAAAGGTCATAATCGGTCAGATCGACACCCAGCCGGTCCTCCAGCGCGAGCAGATCGCCCATCGGATTATCAGTATCTACGACTGTATTCACTTGGTTTCACCAATCTCAAAGTTCGTTTCGCGCCGCGACCGCCGCAGTCCTGCTCGCAATCATCAGGCCGCAAAAGCTTTGAAGACGAGCACGCCATTGTGCCCGCCAAAGCCGAAGGCGTTGTTCAGGACCACCCGCACCGTGCCCGGCCGGGGCTCGTTGGGGACATAGTCGAGGTCACAGTCGGGATCCGGTGTCTCATAATTGATGGTGGGGGGCAAGATCTGGTCACGAATGGCGAGCAGGCAGAAAATGCTCTCGATCGCCCCGGTGGCCCCCATAATGTGCCCGGTCATAGATTTGGTCGAACTGACCGGCACCTGATAGGCAGCTTCGCCGAGGGCGGCCTTGATGGCCATCGTCTCATACTTGTCGTTGAGCTCGGTGGCAGTGCCGTGGGCGGAGATATAATCGACGGCTGCGGGCTCAATTCCGGCATCCTGCAACGCCATGCGCATGGCCCGCGCTGCGCCTTCGCCACCTTCCGCCGGGGCCGTGATGTGGAAAGCATCGGTGGTCTGCCCGTAGCCAACGATCTCGCCCAGGATCTGGGCTCCACGAGCACGAGCATGGTCCAGGGTCTCCAGGACCAGCGCCCCGGCGCCTTCTCCGACCACAAGCCCATCCCGATCGCGGTCAAAAGGACGGGGGGTGTTTGATTCGACCGTGGAGGTCGCCCGGGCCTGCTCAAAGCCGCCGACGGCGACCGAGGTAATGATTGACTCAGAGCCACCGGACAGTACCGCGTCCAGATCGCCGGCACGCAGGGCGCGGAAGGCATGACCGACAGCATCCACGCCGGCGGCACAGGCGGTGGTGATGGTGGTGCTGGGCCCATGAATGCCATAGTCAATGGCCAGCATCCCGGCCGCACCATTGGGCATAATCATGGTGATGCCAAAGGGGCTCATGCGGCGAACCCCTTTTTCCTGGCGCAGGTGTTCCTGCTCGACCAGCGTCTGGATGCCGCCCACGCCGGTGCCAAAGTAAATGCCCACCCGTTCCCGATTGCCATCCGTGATTTCCAGCCCAGATTGGTCCATCGCTTGCTGCGCAGCAACGGTGGCAAATTGCTGGAAACGATCGCGGCGGCGCGCTTCTCGCCTCCCCAGATAGGTGACCGGGTCGAAATCTTTTACTTCGCACAACCCGCCTGACGTATGTTCGCCCTTGTCTATCAGCGTAAAAGGGCCAAATCCTGATTGGCCGGACAGAATCGCCTGCCAAGTCTCGCCCACATTGTGCCCCAACGGGGTAATCAGGCCAAGTCCAGTGACGACGACACGGTGCTTCTGATTTTCCATACTTGGTTTACTCCGGTAGCTATCTCTGGGGGCTGTTAATCGTTTTCGTCTTGTTCTGAGTCCGGGCTACTGCTCCAGTCAAAGGCGATGATGATGATGAAGAATAGTAGAAGCAGAACGGTCACCGCCACCAGCCACACCCACCAGGGTAGCGTGGCCAGGGGGCCCTCCTGGGAAGGCACTGCTGCCAGCAAGGGAAGCACCAGCAAAAACAGGCCCACCAATTTTGCGAAAGAACGGGTCATATTCATTGTCCTCCTCGTAGTTACAACTGTGTCGAAAGTGGCAGTCAGGGTTGGCCACAGACAAACAGCCATCTCATGCGGTCCGGCTGCGGTCGGCGTCTGTCGGACGGTAATCGCCCTCTACCCAAATAGTGTGGTCCTCGCCAACTTCTTTTTTCCAGACGGGCACGATCTCTTTCAGCCGATCGATCCCGTAGCGGGCGGCAGCAAAGGCGCCCTGGTCGCGATGACCGGCGGCGCAGGCGACGAAGGTCGTGGTGTCACCCACGTCTAGTTTACCGATGCGCTGGACGATGGCAACGCCGCGCACGTCGGGCCACTTCTCCCAGATTTCGCGGGCGATCTGAGCCATCTTCTGCCGGGCCATCTCGTCATAGGCTTCGTATTCGAGGTAGAGGGTCCGGGATGGTAATCCTTCCCGCCGGGTCTCACCGCGCACTGTGCCCTGGAAGAAGATGATGGCGCCGACCTCCGGCTCGACCAGGCGGGCGGTAATCGCCTGGACGTCCAGTTCTCCGGTGGTCAGCGCGAAGTAGGTGGGATGCTGTTGCCCGCTGCCACCACTGACAGGCGGAAAGAGGGCGACCTCGTCGCCGGTCTCGATTTCGGTTTCGGCGAAAGCGAATTCGCGATTAACGGCGGTCAGGGCTGTGGGGAGTGCGGGCGCCAGGGCCGGATATTGGCCGGCTATTGCTTCGAGGAGGTCGGCAGTGGTTGCCGGTTCGGCCACAGTCACCGTGATCCGTTCCTGACCGGCGCGATCTTTGAGCGAGGCAAAAAGGCGAATGTCTAGTTGCATGACTCTCTTCTCTCCGATTCTATTATTCCTCCGCCTGAAACAGGCCGCTACGCCCGCCTTCTTTGCGCACGAGCCGCACGCCGGTCAGGCGCATCGTGCGGTCGACTGCTTTGGCCATATCGTAGATGGTGAGCCCGGCCACGCTCACGGCCGTCAGGGCCTCCATTTCCACTCCGGTTTTACCGCTGACGCGCACGGTGGCCTCGATCTGGACGGAATTCGTATCTGGATCAGGGGTGCAGAGCACCTCGACCTTGTTCAGGAGGAGGGGATGGCAGAGGGGGATCAGATCGGCGGTGCGCTTGGCGGCCATCACGCCGGCCAATTCGGCCACCCGCAAAACATCCCCTTTTTTGACGTTTCCTTCTATAATCAGCTGCAATGTTTCCGGCTGCATGATGACGGCACCGCGGGCCACGGCGAGCCGCTCGGTAATGGCCTTGGCACCGACGTCGACCATTCTGGCCCGGCCGGATTCATCTAGATGTGTGAGTTTGTCAGACATAGGCTACCAATTATATAACAAAGTACTCTATGACCACACCCGCTAACGGATTTTACGATCGGATCTACTTTTCCCCCCACTTCGACGACGCCGTCCTCTCCTGTGGGGGGCAAATTTACCAGGCGACGCAGGCAGGGGAGACGGTGCTGATCGTGACGGTTACCGCCGGGAAGCCAGATAGTAAGGTTCGCTCTGAGTTCGCCCGGGCCCAGCACCGAAGCTGGGGCCTCAGCGAGGAAGAGGTGATTACGGCGCGCCGGGCGGAGGATATTGCAGCGTGTCGGCTGCTGGGGGCCGCTTACGCACACTGGCCGTGGCCAGATTGCATCTACCGGCTGGACCGGGCCACAGGCGAACCGCTCTATCGCTCCGACGAAGATATCTTTGGCGACCTGGCGCCGGCCGAGCGGCCGCTGGTACAGGAGGTGGCAGAGAAGATGGGCACCTTGCCACCGGCCGGGCAGCTTTTTGTCCCGCTCACGGTGGGCCATCACGTCGATCACCAGCTAACGCGGGCGGCGGCCGAACAGCAGTATGGTGACGCGCTGGTATATTACGAGGATTATCCCTACATTCAGCGGCACCCACAGATGCTGGGGCCGTTGGTCTCGCCAGAAAGCGCGTGGGAGCGAGCGGTGATCCCCCTTTCTGACGCGGCGCTGACCGCGCGGATTGCAGCAAGCGGGCAGTACCGCTCGCAAACAGGGCAGCTCTTTGGCGATGCGCAGAGAATGGCCAGCCTGATCCGCGAACAGGTGACGGATACCGGCGGCGAGCGCGTATGGTATCCAGTTGCCCGGGCCAATGCGCACGGGCAATAGTCCTTTTGGACTTGTTTCTTGATTGTTTAGGGCAGGTCCCCCTATAATGGCAGGAAGATTGTAGAAATAGGGTAGGAATATGGGTGGACTGACAACGAGACAGCTTTCGCGAAAGCGGGCGAAGGATCGAAGCCGGAAGGCCGGCCAGTTGCAGCCTGGAGATATGCTGCAAAATCGCTACCGCATTGTCGGCACGCTGGGGGTCGGCGGCTTTAGCTCTGTTTACCAGGCACGCGACATGCGCTTTCCGAACGTGACAAAGCTGTGCGCCGTCAAGGAGATGGTGAACACCGCGCCGGACCCCAAGGTGCGGGCGCTGACAACGAAGACGTTTGAACGGGAAGCGAGCATTCTGGCCACGCTCGATCATCCGGCCGTGGTAGATGTTTACGATTACTTCACCGAAGCAGAGCGCAGTTATCTCGTGCTGGAATTCATTCGCGGCAAGGATCTGGAATCACGGATCGCCGAAACGGATACCTTTTTCGCTCAAGAGCAAGTATTGGATTGGGCCTTCCAGATCTGTGACGTCCTTGCTTACCTGCACCAGCACAAGCCGGATCCGATTATTTTCCGCGACATGAAACCGTCAAACATCATGTTGGACCCCCATGGCCGGATTCGTCTGATTGATTTCGGCATTGCCAAAGTTTTCCAATCAGAGGAGAAGAATACGACAATTGGGACGGAGGGATATGCACCGCCGGAACAGTACCGGGGCGAGGCAAGTCCGGCCGGAGACGTGTATGGCGTCGGCGCCACCCTGCACCATCTACTCACGCGCCAGGATCCCCGGATGGAGCCGCCTTTTTCTTTCCACGAACGTCCTATTCACGTGGCCAACCAGCAGGTCTCGCCTGCCCTGGAAAAGATAATCATGCGCGCCGTGTCTTACAATACAGAAGACCGGTATCAGGATGCCACGGCCCTGAAAGCGGCGCTCTCCCAGATTGTCACCCAGACAGAGAGCGGGCGCACGGCTGCCCTAAGTACCACACGCCTGGACAAGTCGCGGCACGAGGGGCAGCAGCCGGAAGAACAGCCATACGGTAAAGCGCCATTCACCGTTCGCGACGGTAAGATTACGCCGCTCTGGACCTTCAGGTGCGAGGATGAAATTCGTTCAACACCGGCGGTGGCGGACACGATGGTCTTCGTCGGCGTTTACGATAATAACGTGTACGCGGTAAGCAGGGAGGACGGCTCCTTCCAATGGAAGTATCCGGCGTCCGGGGGAATTGCTTCTTCCCCCTCGGTCTATAATGATACTGTCTTTGTCGGCTCTGCCGACAAGTACGTTTATAATTTGCACAGCAGCAACGGACGTCTAAATTGGCGCTTTGCCGCCGAGGGGCCGATTTATTCCTCACCTCGTGCTGAGTTTGGCCACGTCTTTTTTGGTTCGGACGATAACCATCTGTACGCAGTGAACACGAGTAGCGGGCGCCTGGCCTGGAAGAGCAATGTGTTCAGCGAGGTACGGTCGACTCCGTACGTCAATGACGATTATGTGTACTTTGGTACGGAAGGTGGATACGTCTTCTGTGTCGATCTCTCCGGAGAAACAAAGTGGCAATTCCAGGCACGCAGGGCCGTTACTTCCACCCCGACGGTAGCCGAAGGTATGGTCTTTGTGGGATCGGTAGACAATACTGTCTACGCGCTGGATATCAGTTCGGGCTGGGCAATATGGCGTTTTCGCACGCAGCGACCGATTATTTCCTCGCCTACCGTTCACGAGGATATCCTGTACATCGGCTCGGCCGATCACCACCTGTATGCACTAGATATCTTTTCAGGACGCAAGGTCTGGTCTTTTGAGACGGAGGGGCAGATCGCGTCTTCGCCAGCGGTGGCTAACGGCGCGGTATACTTCGGCTCCACCGACGGTTCCGTTTACAGCGTGGATTTGAACACGCGCAAGTTACGCTGGCAGTTTGAAACGGGCGGGATGGTGATTTCGTCGCCGACTATTGCTAACGATGTGATTTATATCGGCTCGACTGACCGCCATCTGTATGCGCTTCCCGTTTAGCCCAGCAGAAGCATCTATCGAGGAGCGGGAACGCACCCGCCAGCCGGGGCGATTCCAGAGTGTAAACGTGTTAACAATTCTGAAGAAGATTTTCTTTAATGACGATGACCGTGATAGGCGCCCCCCTGCACCCCAGGCTTCCGAGCAGCAGGAAGCGGATGATGGTCTGGACAGGGCTCGTCTGGGGGAAGAGAAGATGAGTGAACTAGAAGAGAAAGAAGATTCGCCAATACCAGATCGGGGTGCAGAAGAAGAGCAAGAGCCAACACAGGTAGCGGGCACTGCAGCCGATCCGATGCAGACCACGCCTCTGGAACCGCTTGGAGAAGGCCGGAGGCCGATCCAGGCGCCTTCGCTGACACGGAAGAAGCCGACAGGAGAAGAAAAGCAGGATCTGCACGTCATCGAACGGAGTCACGTGGGAGCGGTACGTGACCGCAACGAAGATGCCTGCTTCACCTTCTCCTCGCAGAGCGGCGGTCACAGCCCCTTCCCTCCCTTTGGCTTGTTCGTCGTCGCCGATGGAATGGGGGGGCATTTTGACGGCCACAAGGCAAGCGAGATTGTGTCGCGGAGTTTCGCCGGCTATGTGTTGGACTGGCTTTACCTGCCCCTATTGCGCGGAGATGATGGGATACGTCCGCCAATTCAGGAAGTGATGGAAGACGCCGTTTACCGGGCCAACAGGGCCCTGGAACTTCCCGATCCGGAGAAGGAGATGGGGACGACGTTGACGGCGGCGCTGATCTTCGGAAACCGCCTTTTCCTGGTGCACGTGGGAGACAGCCGCGCCTACCTGCTGACAGATGAGGAGGGACTACAGCCAGTGACAACTGATCACTCGATCGTGCAGGCGATGAAGGACGCGGGGCAGTTGACGGCGGAAGAAGCGGCTGTGCATCCTAACCGGAACCTCCTGTACCGGGCGCTCATGGGCGAACCGTTGGAGCAGATAGATATTTTCACCCAATCTCTTCCGGAACAAGGCATGCTTGTTCTGTGCAGTGATGGTCTGTGGGGGCTTATCCCAGATGCCGAGATGGAAGAGATCCTCAGCGCCGAAGAGACATTGCCGGAAAAAGCAGATAAATTGGTGAAAGAAGCCCTGAAAGCAGGAGGACATGATAATATCACGGTGATTTTGGTTGAGTTCAACCTGTAAGCGCAAGAAGGATCGGGGGGCAGAATAAACAAACGAGTTGTGTGGAATGGAAAAAACTCCAAGCTATTACGAGGTGTTGGGCGTTTCTCAGGACGCCACGGCTGAAGAGATACAGGCTGCCGCGCAGGCACTCAGCCAGAAATTTCCAGAGGAAGCCCAAGACCCAGAGAGGAACGTGGCCTACCGGCAGCTTGTGCGTGCCTACAAGGTTCTCGGCAATGCGGACCGGCGGGCAGCCTACGATGTAAAGCTTGCGGAAAGTGGCTCAGATCTGCTGCAAATAGATCTGCACCCTTCACGGCGCACCCTGGAACATCTGGAAACGGTTCAGCTTCTCTATTTGTTGGTCGACATATTCGCGCCGGCCGAGGAGTATCGACAGCGGCTGCCAATCAACCTTTCATTGGTATTCGACCGGAGCACCTCGATGCAGGGGGTACGGTTACGGCGGGTACGGGCAGCTGCCCACAAAGTCATCGAAAGCCTCTCGAGCGAGGATCTCGTCTCCATCGTTGTATTTAGCGACAGGGCAGAAGTGATCGTACCGGCCGGGCACGTCAAGAACAAACGAGCGCTAATCGGGCGCATCAACCAGATAACGGCTTCCGGCGGCACGGAGATTTACCAGGGGTTGCGGGCGGGGATGCAGGAGATTGGGAAAGCGCCGCTTTCCCGCTTTATCAATCACGTGGTGTTGATGACAGACGGCCAAACTTATGGAGACGAAACGGAGTGTCTGAAACTGGCCGAAGCCAGTGCCGGCCGAGGCGTGACAATGAGCGCTTTTGGGATCGGCACGGACTGGAATGATTCATTTCTCGACCAACTGGTTTCGCCGGGCGGCGGGCATTCGGCGTACATCGAACACGCCGACCAAATTGTCAGCCACTTACAGGAACAAATCGAGGGGCTCGGCACCATTTATGCCCAGGATGTGACGCTTTCAGTTGCCTTACCGGATGGGGTACGCTGCAAGGACGTTTTCAAAGTCTCGCCCTTTGCCCAGCCTCTGGGTTGCCCGAAGAAACAGCTGAACCTGGGCGCTGTGGAAGGAGGATTACCGCTCTCGATTTTGCTTGAGCTGGAGATGAGGACGCAGAGGACGGGTAGCCAGATTCCGATTTCACTTGAGTTCCAGGTGACTGTTCCTTCGCGCCAGATTGCGAAACGCCGCCTGAAGCGTAGTCTGACCCTCAATGTCGTTCCGGGCACGCCTGAGTTTTCGCCGCCAGGCAAGGTCCTGCAGGCGGTACAGATGTTGAACCTGTACCGGATGAATGAAAAAGCGTGGCAGGAGTTGCAGGAGGGGAAGACAGAGAAGGCAACCCGGCGGATGGAGCGCCTGACTTCCCGGTTGATGGAGGCGGGCCAGACGGAACTGGCCCAACAGGCCTTGCGGGAAACCCAACGGCTGGCCCACATGGGCACCCTATCCCTGGAGGGACGGAAAAAGCTGAAATACGGGACGCGCTCCCTGATTGCCCAGACGATGCAGCTAAAAGAGAATGATTAAATGCCGGGAATGCAGCGCATTTGAACCGGCCGGCGCGCTCTACTGCGGCGAATGTGGTGCCTTGCTACTGGAGACAGAGGAGGAAATAGCCGGGGCGCAGTTGCCTTTCACCAATGCGCTGATTCCACCGTCTGCACCGACACTGGTCGGACAGGAAAGCGATGCATCCCTGGACGTGCAAAAAATCACATTTGTGATTCCCAGCAGTGGTCGCCGGGTTCAAATGGAGGCGGCGCAGAAGATTCGCATTGGCCGGGTAGATCCCCGTGCTGACCATTTCCCTGAACTGGACCTGTCGCAGGATGAGGGCGGCGCCTACGGCGTCTCACGCTTCCACGCGCTTGTCCAACCGTCTGGCGGGGGCGTGGTGATTATCGACCGTAGCAGCACCAACGGCACGCTGCTAAACGGCTACCACCTGCCGCCTGATCTACCGTACCCGCTTCACAGTGGTGATGAAGTCCGGTTTGGCCAACTACTGGTACACATCTTTCTGGAGTAAAAAGCGGGCGCCGGCCCACTTTGCACGGAGGGGTAACGATAGTAAAATGTAAAGAGGGTCAGGCTGGCATTATCGAGCCTGTCCCGGTAGGCAACCGCACCAGAAATCGGAGCACAAGAGTAAGATAGCGATGACCGTATCCGTGATCGTCCATATTTCCAACGAAGAGCCGATTGCCTGTGAACTGGAAGATATGCCGGCTGCAGAGGCACAAATGATTACCCTCAATAATCCGCGGCGGCGAGATGGCAAAGATTTGCATTATCTCGAAGAAAACGTGACGCGAATGGTTGTTCCTTTGCACCGGGTCAATTTTATCCAGGTCATGCCATCGACAGAAACAGAAGATATCATCGGTTTTGTGCGCGAGTAAGCTACAGAGAGGCTAATCATGGTAGAGAAAGTACCTTCATCCCTACAACCAGCTCAGTCCCGGATGATCCTGGTCGTAGACGACGAACCACGAATGATCCGCTTTATCCGGATGAACCTGGAGCTGGAAGGATATCAGGTTATCGAGGCAAAGAACGGTATCCAGGCCCTGGAACAGGTGCGGCAGCACCTGCCTGACCTGGTGATCATGGACGTGATGATGCCGGAAATGGATGGGTTTGAGACTCTGCGCATGTTGCGCGAAATTTCCACCGTGCCGGTGATTCTGCTTACCGTAAAGTCCGATGAAGAGGATAAGATTCATGGCCTCGAGCTGGGGGCCGACGACTATATTACGAAACCGTTCAGCCCGCGCGAGTTAAACAGCCGGGTAAATGCGGTGATGCGCCGCGCCGAGTGGCCGGCGCCGCCACCCCGCACGATTCTAAAGATTGACGACCGGCTCTCGGTTGATTTCAATCGCCACCAGGTGATTGTCGAAGGGGAACGGATTGACCTGCGCCCCACTGAATACAGGCTCCTGAATCACCTGATTCAGAATGCGGGATGGGTGGTTCCCCACGACACGCTATTGGCCAAGGTCTGGGGATATGAGTATCGCGATGAGACCCATTACCTGCGCCTATACATCAATTATCTGCGCAAGAAGATCGAAGAGGATCCGTCCGACCCCCATTACATCCTGACGGAAAGAGGCGTTGGCTATCGTTTTACGGACTTCAAGAAGCGGGGGGAAGTAAATCCGGTCAGCGACGAAGAAGAGAGCTAAACGGATCTTCCCCACTGGAATCAACCTGCCCTGAACCCGGTAAAAAGCGAGCCGCCGGTGATGAGAGACCGGCGGCTTTCTCGTATGTATGAGAACTTCCCTTCTTGCTTGTTTTACCAGAAAAGCACCTGTAGAATGGGCGACGTGTACCATCCTTCACAAGTGAGTTGACACGGGCATGACAAGGAAGCACGTGGCGCCGGATGGCGTGGAATTTTTCGATCTTATCAATACCTATCTGGAGCCGGAGGCCAGGCAACAAGTATCCCGGGCCTTTACCATGGCTCGCCAGGAGCATGGCGACGAACGTCGCCAATCCGGCGAGCTTTTTTTTACACACCCACTCACTATCGCTTACTATCTGGCCGAATTCCAATTAGACGCTCCGGCTCTGGTAGCCGCCCTGCTCCACGATGTCGTAGAGGATACGCGCGTGTCGATAAGCGAGATTGAAGACAAGTTTGGCGGGGAAGTGGCGCGGCTGGTAAACGGCCTGACGAAATTCGAGGCGGTTGCAGACGATGCCGCCACTCAGAAATTATCGAAGGAAGAGGTGCGGGACGCCACCCTGCACAAGCTGTTTGGGGTAATGACGGATGATATCCGGGTGGGCATTATCAAGCTATTCGACCGGCTGCACAATATGCGCACGATCGGAGCGGTGCCCCCTGCATCGCAGCGACGAAAGGCGGAAGAGACACTGGCCGTCTACGCGCCCCTGGCCAACCGGCTGGGTATGTGGGAGTTGAAGAATGAGCTGGAAGCCCTGTCGCTGGAAGTGCTGGATAAAGACGCCTATGAGCAGATTCACCAACGCCTGGAGCAGCTACGCCACCAGCACCAGCCTACATTGGCTACAGTCAGCCACGAAATCGCCGAGCAGTTGACGAAGGCGGGACTGCAGGTCGTGGACATCGCCCTGAACCCGGAGAACGTTTACACCGTCTACAGGGATTCACGAATAAACGGGCATTATGGCTCGCGTTTTAAGATTGACGAAACACCACGGCTGGCGGTGGTCTTGAAGGATGTACGGGACTGTTACGTCGCTCTGGGGGAGTTGCACCAGCTCTGGCGCCCTGTTCCAGGGACCTTTGACGATTACATTGCCACGCCACGGGATAACCTGTATCGATCCCTGCATACGACTATCATCCACCGGAGCAGTGGCCGCCGGATAAAGATTCGCCTGCGTACGGTCGCGATGAATCTGATGTCAGAGATAGGGGTGCTGGCCCGCTGGTTGCGCATTGGGATGCCCCTGTGGTCTGAGGAGATCGCACAGCGAGTGGACGTCCTGTTCGACAATATCAGCGAGAATATTAACCTGGAACCGCATAACCCGCGGGTCGGCGTGCAGACGGTAATGCAAGACGTGTTTCGCGATCAGATCATGGTCTACACACCGGCGGGAGATATCAAAGAATTGCCTAAAGGGGCTACCGCGCTGGATTTTGCGTACACGATCCACTCTGAAGTAGGCGCGCAATGCCGGGTTGCCCTGGTAAATGACCAACCGACGGCACTGAATAGGCCGTTACAGGATGGGGACCGCGTCCAGATTATCAAGCGCGGCCAGGCCCCCCAGCGGATCTGGCTGGATGAGGATCTGGGATACCTGACGACGGGGAAAGCGCGCACGCGCGTGCGCCGCTGGTTCCGGCGGCTGCCGGAGAAGATAGCAATCACCGAAGGCAGGCGGTTGCTCGAAGATGAACTCGAGATGCTGGGAACGCGTGCTTATTCTCACGAGCAGATCGCACTGTGGATGGAGTATAAGGAGCCGGAGGAACTGTATTATGACCTGGGCCGGGCGGAAGTATTGCCCACTGCTGTGGCTACCACAGTTCTGGAGGAAACGTGGCAGGAAGGACACTGCCGGAATGTGGGGAGTGTCGTCTACTCGCAGGAAGGCGAGAAGTTTATCATCATCAACGCAGGCGGACGCCCGCTGCGTCTCTGCCGGATGTGCCAGCCGCGACCGGATGACGACCTGATTGGCTTTGCGCGAACGGACGGCAGCGTGACCGTACATAAGGCCGGATGCCGGATATTACCCCTGGACCCATTGTCTGCACGCAAATTGAAGCTGAATTGGGGTGATGAAGCGTCTTGTGAGGTATGCCTGTTCACCGTCCGGATTGACGGCTACGATCGCTCGGGCCTCTTGTTTGAAATCACGCAGTTGATCCAGAGTGAAGGGATTAACATGCCCTCGGTTCACGCGGAAACGCGGGGAGGGACCGCCGAATTGTTGCTGGAGATGGAGGTGGCAACCCCCAGACAAATGGTGCGCGTTCTCCACAGGATCCATGCGCTGGTAAATGTCTATTCGGTCACCTGCCTTCCCCCGGAAGGAGAGCTCGGCGCCGGGCCCGGCACGGGCGATTGATCAGCGGCGTCGAA
>Ga0207752_1000225_pt1 | contig 26667 bp, 20 predicted proteins | sample Pon2CUnioCityCA_6_FD_187272 | JGI IMG/M metagenome (GOLD analysis project Ga0207752, IMG submission 187272) | Marine sediment microbial community from Union City, CA, USA - Pond 2C Sediment 2 (SPAdes) | ecosystem: Environmental > Aquatic > Marine > Intertidal zone > Salt pond sediment ... | reverse complement strand
CCCTCGCCGCCCACCAGGTGGGGCAGGGAGAGGGTCACGTCTCTGACCCCTTCTACCTCTTCCATCCGGGTACAGATGGTGAGAATGGCGCGCTCGTCACGCAATATCACGTTGATGATCCGGGCCAGGGCGCTGCCGATACCGTAGAAGGTGGCACCCTTGCCCGCGATGATTTCATAGGCGGCTTCGCGTACCTCGCGGTCGATGCGCTCCCGCATCTCGCCGGTGAAAGGGACGCCCTGGAGCCGGCAGAACTCCGGCAGGGGCAGGTTGCCGATATTGGTCAGAGACCAGGTCAATACTTCCGAATCGCCGTGCTCGCCGATGACATAGCCATGGACGTGGTTGGCGTCGATGCCGGCTTCTTCGCCCAGGAGCGCCCGGAAACGGGCCGTGTCCAGGGTGGTGCCGGACCCGATCACCCGCCGGCGCGGCACGCCACATTCCTGGGCATAGCAGGCTGCCAGGTGGGTCATAATATCCACCGGGTTGGTGGCGACCAGCAGGACGGTGTCCGGTGCATGTTCGAGGATGGCGGGCACCACGCTGTGGAAAATCGACGCGTTGCGCTCCAGTAGTTCCAGCCGGGATTCCCCCGGCCGTTGTCCAACCCCGGCTGTCATCAACACGACTTTGGCTCCGGCCAGATCCGCATAGTCGCCGGAGCGAATCTTCAGCGGGTGGGCGAAGGGCACGGCGTGGAGCAGGTCGGCTGCTTCTGCGGCAGCCCGCTCCTTGTTCAGGTCGACGAGGACGATCTCCCGCCCGATTCCCTGCATCACCAGGGCGTAGGCGGCGCTGGCGCCCACGTTTCCCGTTCCGATAATGCCGATTTTCATCACAACTCCTTCGTAACAGTGATCAGTGGTTGGGTGGACAGTGGTCAGAGTTTAACCAGACGTCAGGGTAATTGCACCTAGATGGTAGACGCCTTCTATCAAAAGCGCGTTAACAGGCGGGCAACGGGATTGATTTCGCGGCAATTTCACCGCCACCAGCGGCGCAGCCACGGCCGGCGCGCAAGATCCTCCCGGTGGGTCCAGATTAAGATCAGGGTATTGCCGGCCCAGACCGCCGGCAAGAACGGGTCGGGGTGGTTGAGGAGGAGGTGGGCCAGCAGACCCGCCAGGCCAAAGAGGACGGCCCAGCCGTCCGGCTGCAGCAACAGCACGCCCAGGGTGAAGAATAGCCCGAGGATCAGTGGGCCTTCGCCCAGGGTGAGACCGGCCCAGATGCCGACGGTGGTGGCCAGCGCTTTGCCGCCCCGGCCGCCCAGGAAGGGGGAAAAAGCGTGCCCGGCCACCGGGGCCACGGCCGTCAGCAGCAGCGGCCAGCCCTGCAAGCCGGCGCCAAAAGCGGCAGCGCTCACCGGGACGGCTCCCTTGAGAAAATCGAGCACCACGGCCACCGCGCCCCATCCCAGGCCCCCGGCCTTCGCCACATTCGCCGCGCCCGGATTCCCATCCCCATAGCGGCGGATGTTTTGGTTCAGGAAGAAACGCCCGACCCACACGGAGAAGGGAAGCGAACCCGAAAAGAAGGCGAGCAGGGGCCACAGTATCAGTTCCATAGAGATCGGAGATTGGAGATTAGAGATTGGCCACAACGTAATCCCCAATCTCTATAACACTCTCTCCTTCCAGCGCACGCCGCGACCGGCCAGACGCTGTAGAATGCCCCAGATGGCCGCAAATTGGACCAGGAGGGCACCCAGCGGGGCGAGGCCGGCCCACAAGCCGCCGCCGAAGCGACGTGCCCAGGGGAACAGGCCGGCAGCGGCAGCAAGCCAGGTGGCCAGCACCGGCCAGCGCGGTTGGCGCCGGACCGTGGCTGCCAGTAACAGTTCGAGCGGGGCGGCCAACACAATGGTGTATAACACGGCCAGCAAGCTGCCTGTGCCGCTCCAGCGCAGGCTGGTGACCGCGAAACGCGCCAGCCCCAGCCACATCTGACGCACGTCCCGGTACATGTGAACCTGGCCGGCGTCGTCGCCGCGGAGCAAAGGCACGTGGTATCCCTGTTCCGCCAGCAGGTGGCCCAGGGCCAGGTCTTCCGTTATCTCCCGGCGCACGGCGGCAAAGCCACCGCTGCTCTTGTAGACCCGGCGGTGCAGCAGCACGTATTGGCCGTTGAGGGCGCCCCTGGAATCGCCCAGCCCGGCAAAGTAACCGGCGTGGGCCACCATTAGCGCCAGGCGGACGGCGATGGTCTGGCTCTCATTGGCCAGGAAGAGGCTGAGCCCATCCCAGCCCTCAGCCTGGGCCAGGGCCACGGCCCGCGCCGGGCCGGTGGGAGTGTGCACTGTATCGGCGTCGGTGAAGAGGAGCCACTCTCCCTGGGCCAGTGCCGCGCCCCGGTGGCAGGCGTACGCTTTGCCGCTCCAGCCGGGCGGTGGTCCCGGTAGGCGCAAGACGCGGGCGCCGTAACTTTCGGCGACGTCCGCCGTGTTGTCGCCGGAGCCGTCGTCCACGACGATAATTTCCAGCGGGCCGTCGTAACACAGGTCGTGCAGTGAACGGAGCAGCCGTGGCAAGTTGTGCGCCTCATTCCGTGCGGGGATCACGATGGACAGGGAGGGCAACGGCCCGGCCGGTAATTCCGCCGGAAATGGCGGCAACCGCCGGTAGCGCCGCTCCGCCAGCCAGGCAAGGAACAGGCTCAACCCGGCCGTCACACCGCTGATACCTGCGCCCCAACCCCCTCTCTCTCTATCTGCCTTCCGCGTGACGTTCATTGCAGCATCTGAGGATGCCTTTCTCCTCAAGAGCCTAATCTCCAATCTCCAATCTCTAATCTCTTTCCTTCACGCTCATCATCACGCCCGGTCTCGGCTCCAGCGTAGCGCCCATGTGCTCGTGGACGGGCACGTCCGCCAGCGTCAGTTCCACCGTCTGCAGGAGCCGGGCCAGCACGACTTTGGCCTCGACCTGGCCGTAGACGGCGCCGATGCAGTTGCGCGGGCCGCCGCCAAAGGGCACGTAGGCGTACGGTTCGTAGGTGCGCTGCCCGCGGGTGACGAGGAAGCGCTCCGGGTCGAAACGATCCGGTTCCCGCCACTGCTCTGGATCCCGGTGGGTCAGGTAAATGGAGTAGACGACGCGATCCCCCGCCGGGATGCCATAGCCGTCGAAGGTGAGGTCGGCGGTTGCCCGCCGGGTACCGAGGTGAATGGGCGGATAGAGGCGCAACGTTTCCTTGATCACCCGGTCCAGGTAGTCCAGTTGCTCGACCGTTTCGTAGGTGGGATCGGCGCGACCCAACACCGCGTCTACCTCGGCGCGGGCGCGGGCCATCGCCTCGGGGTGTTTGCCGAGCAGGTAAAGGGCCCAGGCAAGGAGGGCGGTGCTGGTATCGTGGCCGGCGATGAACATGGTCAGTAGTTGATCCCGGATCAGGCCGTCGCTCATCCAATCGGAAGCGACCAGCAGCCCCAGCAGGTCGTCTGTTTCGCCCGGGTCGGCGCGCCGCTCCCGGATAATGCGGTACAGGTAATCGTCCATCATCTGGATCGCCTCTGTATAGCCCGGCCGGGGCACCCCGCGCCACAGGAGCCAGAAGCCGGGGGAGATATATTGCAGCAGCTTGAGGATCGCCGGCCACAACCGTTCCAGTTCCGGCGTGAAATCTACTTTGTACAGGGTTTCCATCAGGATCAGCAGGGCCACCTTGCGCATTTCGTCCAGCATGTCGTGCGGGCCGGAACCGTGCCAGCCGTCGACGACCTGGTCGGTGCGGCGCCACATGCTCTCCACGTAACCGGCCATTCGCTTTTTGTGGAGGGCGGGCGTCATCTGCCCGCGCAGGCGGTCATGCCACTCCCCATCTTCGATGAGCACGCCGTGGCGCAAGAGGTCGACCACCGGATCGCCTTCCGGGCGCCAGCTCAACTGGTCCCGCGCCTCGACCAGGACAAAGCGATTCGCCTCGGGGCCGGCCATCATCACCGGCCGGAAGCCGGGCACGGTAATGCGGAAGATGTTGCCCAACATGCGGTGGAAGACGCGCAAGGGGGCCATCATGCTACGTTCGCGCAGCAGCGCCTGCAGCGCCACGCGACCGGCGTCGCCGCCGGGGGTTGGGGGGGAGTGGGGGCATTTATTCATCGAGTTCCCGTATTCTCTTGTGGAGGGGAGCCGGGTTACCGGGTCCCGTACCGCTTCCGGTGCGTGTACTCATGTCACCAGATTAGCAGGGGGGTACAACTCCGTCAATCTGTAAAAGTGGATCGCTGACGATGGCCATGCTATGCTGTGTTTGCTCTGAGACGTGAGAGGAAGGCGATGGCACCATCACAGGCTGAAGAAGGGATGTGGCAGGAGCATTATCTGGAAACCGCCGCCGGCCGGATATTGTGGGCAGAGGCTGGCTCGGGTCCAATCCTCCTCTTTCTGCACGGGGGGCCCGGCGATGAATACCGCTATCTCCGGCGGCTGGCTGCACCGTTTGTGACCTCCTACCGTTGTGTGCTCTTCGACCAGCGTGGCTCGGGAGGCTCGACGCTGGAGGCCGTGAACAAAGACACCGTGCACCCCGACCGGTTTGTGGACGACATCGAAGTGGTACGTGCCCGGCTCCAGGCCGAAAGGATTTACCTGGTGGGTCACTCCTGGGGGGCGATCCTCGCGCTGCTTTATGGCACCGCCCATCCCGAACGGGTGGCCGGGTTGGTGCTGGTTGGCACAGGGCCGCTCAACGAGGAGATGGCTGCGGTCGCCAGCGCCAACCGGCTGCGGCATCTTTCACCCTCCGAGAGAGAACGGAGCGCGCGCTTGTCGGCGGCAAGGCAAGCGGCAATCGAGGCGGGCGACCGAGAGAGGGTACAGGCGTTGAATCGCGAGCGCTTCCGGCTGACAGCGCCTGCCTTGCTCTATGACCTGGAGCAGTTAGAGCCATTCATCGGGGCCTGGCTCGCGGCCGAACCGCTCCGCAACTGGCAGGTCAACCGGCTGGTCTGGTCCCAGGTAGATTTCGATGCGCTGTGGCAACGGCTGCCTCGATTGCATGCGCCCGTTCTCGTTCTCTACGGCTACCAGGATTTCGAGCCGATTGTCCAGGCTTACCATCTGCGGGACCGGATGCCGGATGTGGAGGTAGTTTTCGTGAACAAGGCGGGACATGCACCCTGGTTGGAACAGCCGGAAGCGGTCCGGCACGCTATCCAGGTATTTCTCCGCCGGAATTTTGCTTGACATCGCTACCGTGCCATGCTACCATGTTGCCCACAACAGTTAAAAATCGAAAGACGTCGAATCGGAAGAGTACCCTGCGAAGCGGGTCCCAGAGAGCGTGTGCCTGGGCTGGAACACACGCGGCAGCGCGGCAGGCGAATGGGCCGAGGAGTCGTTCAGGCGAACGAGTAGTCAGGGTGACACCCTAAAGCAATTAGCCTGAGCCGGAAATGCCACCGTTATCAGGGCATAGGTCTCGCATGTGGCGCACGCCTGCGCCCAGGCTGGACCGAAAGAGTGAGGCTGGCTAACCTTGGAACACGCGCCATCACGGCGCGTTTTTGTTTTCCGGGCGAAGGCCGGGCCTAAGTTGGGTGGCACCACGAGATCGCGCTCTCGTCCCTTCAGGGATGAGGGCGTTTTTGTTTTAACAGCAGAGATTGGGGATTTGAGATTGGAGATTGTGAGTGCCCGCCAATCTCGAATCTCTAATCTCCAGTCTCCAGGTCAGGAGGATACGATGAGCGAACCGTACAAATACACACTAGGCGAAGACCGGATCCCGAAGGCGTGGTACAACATCAACGCCGATATGCCGGTGCCGCCGAACCCCGTCTTGAATCCGCAGACGAAGGAACCGGTCACGCCGGAATTCCTGAGCGTGCTTTTCCCTATGGGGCTGATCCAGCAGGAAGTGAGCCAGGAACGGTGGATCGAAATCCCGGAGCCGGTGCGGGACGTGTACCGGCTGTGGCGGCCGACGCCCCTCTTCCGGGCCCGCCGCCTGGAGCAGGCATTGGATACCCCGGCCCACATCTATTACAAGTATGAAGGGGTCAGCCCGGTTGGGTCCCACAAGCCAAACACGGCCGTGGCCCAGGCTTTCTATAACAAGGAAGCGGGCACCAAGGCGCTCACCACCGAGACGGGCGCGGGCCAGTGGGGGTCCGCCCTGGCCATGGCCTGCAACTTCTTCGACCTGGACCTGGAAGTGTACATGGTGCGGGTCTCCTACGAACAGAAGCCGTACCGGCGGGTAATCATGGAGACCTACGGCGCCGAGGTCTATGCCAGCCCGACGGAGCGCACCGAGTACGGCCGGCGGCTGCTGGCCGAAGCGCCCGATACGCCCGGCTCGCTGGGCATCGCCATCTCCGAGGCGGTCGAAGCGGCGGCCACTTCCGGCGGTAAGAAGAAGTACAGCCTCGGGTCGGTGCTCAACCACGTGCTCACCCACCAGAGCGTGATCGGCCTGGAAGCGCTGGAACAGATGGAACTGGCCGGCGAATACCCTGATGTGATTATCGGCTGTGCCGGCGGCGGTTCTAACTTCGCCGGCTTTGCCTATCCGTTCCTCCACCAGAATTTTAGCAACGGTAAGGAAACCCGGGTGATCGCCGCCGAACCGTCTGCCTGCCCGACGTTGACCCGCGGTCGCTATGCCTTTGATTACGGCGACACGGCGACGATGGCCCCCATCGTCAAGATGCACACCCTGGGCCATAGCTTCATCCCGCCGGGCATCCACGCCGGTGGCCTGCGCTACCACGGGATGGCGCCCAGCATCAGTGCCCTGGTGGAAAACGGTGACATCGAAGCCCGGGCCGTCAACCAGTTGCCCACCTTTGAGGCTGCCGTGCAGTTCGTCCGCGCGGAAGGGATCCTGCCGGCGCCGGAGTCTGCCCACGCCATTCGCGTGGCTCTGGACGAAGCCCTGGCGTGCAAGGAAAGCGGCGAGAAGAAGGTGATCGCCTTTAACCTTTCCGGCCACGGCCACTTTGATATGGGCGCCTATGATGCCTACTTCAAAGGTGAGCTGGAAGATTATGAGTATCCGGCGGAAGCGATTGAGACGGCAATGGCGGATTTACCCGAAGTCGGATAGTCATGTGGTCAGGTCGTGATGAGTGATAAGTGATGATGTCAGAGGAGGCGAGTATGGTGACAGGGCAGAAACTTAAGGGCACGGTGACGGCACCGTCGGTGTACCGGCCGGCGCTGGCCGAATTCCGGCAACTGGCCGAGGGGCCGGCGAACCTGATTCCCGTCTACCGGGAATTCGCCGCGGACCTGGAGACACCGGTTTCCGTCTATCTCAAGTTGCTGGACGGTGGTGACCCTTCCTTCCTCCTGGAATCGGTGGAAGGGGGCGAGCAGGTCGGTCGTTACTCCTTTGTCGGCGTCAATCCCCGCAGGCTCGTTTCCCTGCACGGCCGGGACGTGCGGGAGATAGACGAGACCGGCAGCCACGCTCGCCCGCTGGCCTCCGGCGAAGATATCCTGGACGTTTTGCAGGCAGAGCTGGCCGATTATACTCCGGCCGACGTGCCGGGCCTGCCCCGCTTCAGCGGCGGGGCGGTGGGCTACCTGGGCTATGATGTGGTCCGCTTCTTCGAAGAGCTGCCGCAGACGGCGGCGACGGTGCTGGACCTGCCGGATGCGGTGTTCATGCTGGCCGATACCCTGGTGGTTTTCGACCACGCCCGCCACCGGCTGCTGATCCTGGCCAATGCTCACCTGCCGGAGGCAGCGGAAAATGGAGATGTGGAAGCGGCCTACGTCGATGCGATCCAGCGGATCGAACGGGTCGGCGAGCGCCTGCTGCGGCCGTTGCCGGCCATCCCCCGCCGCCGCGACGGCGCTCGCGGGCGCCTGAACGGCGACGAATTGCAGGCGAACGTGAGCCGGGCGGAGTATGAGGCGATGGTCGAGCAGGCGCGGGAGCATATCGCCGCCGGCGATATCTTCCAGGTGGTGCTCAGCCAGCGCTTCAGCCGCCGGACGGACGCCCACCCCTTCGCCGTCTACCGCGCCCTGCGCATGCTCAACCCCTCTCCCTACATGTTCTACTTCGATTTCGGCCCGTACGATTTTCAGGTAATCGGGGCCTCGCCGGAGATGCACGTGCGCCTGGAGGATGGGGTGGCCAGCGTGCGCCCCATTGCCGGTACCCGCCGCCGCGGAGAAACGGAAGCGGAAGACCAGGCCCTGGCCGAGGAGCTGCTGGCCGATCCCAAGGAGCGGGCGGAGCACGTGATGCTGGTGGACCTGGGCCGCAACGATCTGGGCCGGGTCAGCGAGTATGGTACCGTCAAGGTCCGCGACCTGATGGTGGTGGAGCGCTACAGCCACGTGATGCATATCGTCAGCCACGTGGAAGGGGTGTTACGGCCGGAGACGAACGCCTTTGACCTGATGCGGGCCACCTTCCCGGCCGGGACGGTGAGCGGCGCCCCCAAGGTGCGGGCGATGGAGATTATCGAAGCATTGGAAGGGGAGCGGCGTGGCCTCTACGCCGGGGCCATCGGTTACTTTGGCTATGACGGTAGCATGGACACCTGCATCGCCATCCGCACGATGCTGGTGCAGGACGACAACGTCTATATCCAGGCCGGGGCGGGCATTGTCGCCGACAGCGACCCGGCCCGGGAGCACCAGGAATGCTTGAATAAAGCGCGCGCCCTGGCCGTGGCGGTCGAGCGCGCGGAACAAGGTTTACTATAGAGATTGGAGATTGGAGATTGTTTCGCGACTCCGGTCGCCAATCTCCAATCTCCCGAAAAGGAATAGTGATGAATAACCAAACCGACCCCTCCCCCAAACGCGTCGTCTTCAGCGGCATCCAGCCCACGGGGAATATCCATCTGGGCAACTACCTGGGGGCGGTGAAGAATTGGGTCGCCCGGCAGGAAGAGAAGGTCAATTACTTTTGCATCGTGGACCTGCACAGCCTGACAGTTCCCCAGGATCCGGAGGAGTTGCGCTTCCAGACCCGCTCCCTGGCAGCGGTATTGATGGCTGCCGGGCTGGATCCAGAGAAGAGCACCATTTTTATCCAGAGCCACGTCAGCGCCCATGCCGAAGCGTGCTGGCTGTTGAATTGCGTCACGCCGGTCGGTTGGCTGCAGCGGATGACCCAGTTCAAAGAAAAGTCGGCGAAGCAGGAAAGCGTGCTGACCGGCCTGCTCGACTATCCGGTGCTGCAGGCGGCGGACATCCTCCTCTATGATGCGCACGAGGTGCCGGTCGGCGAGGACCAGAAGCAGCACGTGGAGTTGACCCGGGACATTGCCCAGCGCTTTAACTACATCTACGAAGAGGAATTCTTCGTCGTGCCCGAACCGGTGATCCCGGAGAGCGGGGCACGGGTGATGGGCCTGGATGAGCCCACCAACAAGATGTCGAAGAGCCTGGCCCACATTCGCGGTCACGCCGTGCGCCTGCTCGACGAGCCGAAGGAGATAATGCGCTCTTTCAAGAAAGCGGTTACCGATTCCGGCCGGGAGATCGCCTTTTCCGATGACCCGGAGAAGGCGGGGGTTGACAACTTGCTGGGGATCTACAAGGCGGTCACCGGCAAAAGTCAGGCAGAGGTAGTGGCCGACTTTGCCGGTGCGCGCGGCTACGGCGATTTGAAGAAAGGGGTGGCAGAAGTAGTGATCGAAATGCTGGCCCCGATCCAGGCCCGCTACCACGAGCTCATGGACGATCCGGCGGAGCTGGACCGGCTGCTGGCTAAAGGAGCCGACCACGCGCGCTCCGTGGCCGAGCCCAAATTCCGTGAGATGAAGGAGATGATGGGCCTGGTCCTGCCCGACTGATACGACCATGGACAATCTCCAATCTCCAATCTCTATCGAAGGAGAAGATTATGATCGTCGTCATCGACAATTACGATTCCTTTACCTACAACCTGGTGCAGTACCTGGGCGAGTTGGGCGAAGAGGTGCGCGTCTTTCGCAATGACGAGGTTACCCTGGAAGAGATCCGCGCCTTGGGGCCGGACCAGATTGTGATCAGTCCCGGCCCCGGCGACCCCGACGACGGCGGCATCTCCAATGACGTCATCCGCGAACTGGGCCAGACGACGCCCGTTCTGGGTGTGTGCCTGGGCCACCAGTGCATCGGCCAGGTCTATGGTGGCGTCGTCTCCCGGGCACCCCGGCTGATGCACGGCAAGACGTCCTCCGTCTACCACCAGGGCCGCGGTCTCTTTAACGGGATTCCCAGCCCGTTCCGGGCCACCCGTTATCACTCGCTGATCGTGGAAGAGCCGCTGCCGGAGTGCCTGGAGATTACGGCATTTACCCGGGATGGAGAGGTGATGGCCGTGCGCCATAAAGAGCATCCGGTGGTGGGCGTACAGTTTCACCCGGAGAGTATCCTCACCGAGCACGGGAAGCGGATTTTGCGGAATTTTATTGAGGGACGGTGAAAGTGGTTAGTGGACGGTGGACAGGGGACAGTGACCGGTGTAGTGTGGTGAAGTGCTGCCAGATTATCTGAAGGAGAGATGATGACACATAAGACAGATAGTGACGAAATGCGAGAAAGAGAAGAGAGCGCTGACACAGTCGCCCGTCTGGGCGAGTTGCTGGGGGCTTCGGAAAGTGGCCCGGCCGGGCAAGAGGTCGAAAATCGTCCCGGCCGGTCGCTGGCCGAGATTCTGCAAGGACTTGGCCTGACGCCCTGACGAACGTTACCCGGATTGCTTCTCCAATCTCCAAAAGGAGGCCCCATGCCCCTGAAATTCGCAATCGCCGAAGTGATTAACGGCCGGGATCTGACCCTGGAACAGGCGGAAGCGGCCATGAACGTGATTATGCAGGGAGAAGCCACGCCGGCGCAGATCGGCAGCTACCTCACTGCCCTGCGCATGAAGGGCGAAACGGTGGCCGAAATCGCCGGCAGTGCGCGCTCCATGCGCGCCCATGTTGTCCCGGTGGAGGCCGATTTGAGCAACGGCGAGAAACTGGTGGACACCTGCGGCACCGGAGGCGACGGCAAACATACCTTCAATATTTCGACGACGGCCGCTTTCGTCGTGGCCGGCGCCGGGTTGAAAGTGGCCAAGCACGGCAACCGCGCCGCCAGCAGCAAGAGCGGCTCGGCCGACGTGCTCCTGGCCCTGGGCGGCAACCTGGATTTGGGGCCTGAACAGGTGGCCGAATGCCTGGCAGAGGTGGGCATCGGTTTCCTCTACGCGGTCAACCACCACCCGGCGATGCGCCATGCCATCGGGCCCCGGCGGGAATTGGGCCAGCGCACCATCTTTAACGTGCTCGGACCGCTGACCAACCCGGCCGGGGCCACCCACCAGCTCATCGGCGTTTACGATCCGGCTCTAACCGGGACGATGGCCCGCGTGTTGGGCGAGCTGGGCAGCCGGGGGGCGTACGTGGTCCACGGGGCCGACGGCCTGGACGAATTCTCCGTTACCGGTCCTAATAACGTCAGCTACCTGCGGGAAGGTGAAGTCACGACGTTTACCCTCGATCCGCAGCAGTTCGATCTACCCCGGGCTGAGCTGGCCGACCTGGTCGGCGGCACGCCGGAGGAGAATGCCCGCATCACGCGCGACGTGCTCAGCGGCCGGGATCAGGGACCCCGGCGGGACATCGTACTGCTCAATGCCGCCGCCATCCTCAGCGTGGAAGATAACGGCTGGGAGCAGGGTCTGGCCGCGGCCCGCGAGGCGATCGACAGTGGCGTGGCCCTGGCCACTCTGGAAGCGTGGATCGAAAAGACGAATACAATCTGAGAGGAGTGAAAATGGTTTCCAATCTGGCAAAGAAAAGGGGAGAAATTCTGGACGAAATCATGCGCCACCACCGGGAAAGGTTGCCGAAGGTGATGCGTGAGGTGCCGCTGGAAGATGTGCGTGCCTTTGCCCGGATGGGGCTGCCGGCTGTCGATTTCCGGGAAGCGCTGGCCCGGCCGGGGGTTTCCCTCATCGCCGAGTGTAAAAAGGCCTCTCCCAGCCGGGGCCTGATGGTGCCCGATTATAAACCGGCGCGGCTCGCCAGAACCTACGTCAAGGCCGGCGCCAGTGCTGTTTCCGTAATCACGGACGCCCGCCACTTCCAGGGTAATCTCGAGGATTTGCGCGACGTAAAAGAGGCGCTGCAGGATCTCCCCTCGCCCTATTTCGAGACACGGGTGCCCGTCCTGCGCAAGGACTTTATCTTCCACCCGTACCAGGTTTACGAGGCCCGGGCGGCGGGGGCGGATGCCGTGCTGCTCATCGCCCGCGTCCTCCCCGGCGGCGACCTGGCCGAGCTGCTGGAACTGGTCCACGACTTAGATATGAACGCCCTGGTGGAGGTTCACAGCGAGCAGGAGCTGGCCCACGCGCTGGAGGCCAATCCCCGGATTATCGGCATCAACAATCGCAATCTGCAGACGTTCGAGGTGGATTTTGCCAACACCGCCCGCCTGCGGCAGCAGATTCCGGAGGGGATCATCACCGTGGCCGAGAGCGGCCTCAAGACGGCAGACGACGTCCGGCAGATGGCGGAGATTGGGGTGAATGCGATCCTGGTCGGCGAGGCCCTGGTCCGGAGCAAAGACACTTACCAGGCGGCGCGCGCGCTGGTCCAGGCCGGCCGGACAACCTGAGCGGCCGGGCCAGCCGCCATGCCTTTGGGAGGAATCGCGTTCCTTTGCCGGCGAACGGCTCTCTCGTAAAGATGACGCCAGAGGAACGCGATTCCTGGAAATTGTGATGGTGCCAGGATGGTGCCTGCTTCCTTTCCCCTAATGGCGGGAAACCGGTATAATGGGAGCGAGAACGGAGAGCACGGACATGTGTTGTCTGCCGTTCGTCCTGATTGGGAATAGCACATAAGTGCCAACGCCGAAGGAGAACAGGAATAGATGGAAGAGAGGAAGATCCGTGTACTGGTTGCCAAGCCCGGCCTCGACGGTCACGATCGGGGAGCCAAGGTAATCGCCCGTGGTTTGCGCGACGCCGGCATGGAAGTGATCTATACCGGGTTGCGCCAGACGCCGGAGATGGTGGTAGAGGCAGCCTTACAGGAAGACGTGGACGTGGTGGGCCTCAGCATCCTTTCCGGCGCCCACACTGCCCTGGTCCCGCGTATTATGTCGCTGATGCGCGAGCGAGAGATAGACGATGTGCCCGTATTTTTAGGCGGGATTGTCCCGACCGACGACGTCCCCACCATGGAGGAGGAAGGGATCACGGCCGTTTTTGGTCCGGGCACCTCGTTGGAGCATATCGTCACGGCGGTCCGCGAAGCGGTTGCCAACCGGGAGGCCGGTGCCGGTGGATGATCTGCTCGCGCAAGTGCGGCAGGGGAGCCGCCGGGCTGTGGCCCGGGCCATCACCCGGGTGGAGCGCAGCGATAGCCAGGCGCGAGATGTCGTAACCGTCCTTTATCCGCACACCGGCCGGGCTCACGTCATCGGCATCACCGGCCCGCCAGGGTCCGGTAAGAGTACCCTCGTCAACGAATTAGCCAAAGCGTTACGCCGCCGGGAGTGCCAGGTGGGGATCGTGGCCGTCGATCCCAGCAGCCCCTTCAGCGGGGGCGCCCTCCTCGGAGACCGGGTGCGTATGCGCGACCTCTCCGGCGATCCCGGGATCTTCATCCGGAGCATGGCCTCTCGCGGCAGCCTGGGCGGGCTGGCCCGGGCCACGGCAGCCGTGGTCAAGGTGTTGGACGCGGCCGGTTTCGACGTAATCCTGGTGGAGACGGTGGGGGCCGGGCAGGCGGAGGTGGACATCGCCAACATGGCCCACACGACCCTGGTCATCGAAGCCCCGGGAATGGGCGATGACATCCAGTCGATTAAGGCCGGCATTCTGGAGATCGCGGATGTGCTGATCGTCAATAAGGCAGACCGGCCCGAGGCCGCCAATACGGTCAAGGCCCTGCGCCTGATGTTGCACATGGGGGAGAGCACGCGGGTGCGCCACCACGGCCATCTGCTGGAGAGCGGTGGTCCCGGCGGCAAGGTGTCGGAAGAAGAGGAGTGGGAGGTGCGGGTCTACGAAACGGTCGCAACCACGGGCAAGGGGGTAGAAGAGGTGGTGGAGGCAATTGTCGCGCACCGGGATTATTTGAAGGAGAGCGGAGAGTGGATGGTACGGGAACAAGATCGGAGTCGCCAGGAGATAGAGCAACTGTTGCAGGCGCGCCTGCTGGAGCAGTTGCGTCAGGAGGTCCCCCAGGCCGAGCGCGACGAATTGATCGCGGCGGTGGCCGCCCGGGAGACCGACCCCTACACGGCTTCCCGGCGTCTCCTGGCGTGGATCAAGTTGGATGAATAGGAGTATGGCCCGGTAGCGCCGGGCTTAAGATGGAAGATGGAGTAAATTCTTATGTTGTCAAGCACCATCGGGGAGATCAAGCTTTTTGCCGGCTCCGGTTGTCCGGGACTGGCCGGGCGGATTGCGGAGTACCTGAATGTTCCCCTGAGTGGCTGGGATATCATTGATTTTCCGAACGAGAACCTGTGGGTTAAGTTGCACGGCAGCGTGCGGGGGCAGGATGTCTTTCTGATCACGAGCCATTCCCGGCCGGTCCATCGTAATCTGATGGAGATGTTGATCGCCATCGATACCCTCAAGCGCGATTCGGCCGGGCGGATTACGGTGGTCGTGCCTTATCTCGCCTACTCCCAGAGCGACCAGAAAACCCAGCCGCGCACGCCGATCACGGCCCGGCTGCTGGCGGATATGATCGAGGTAGCGGGAGCCGACCGCTGGATCACGCTGGACCTCCACGCCGGGCAGATCCAGGGTTTTTATAAGATTCCGGGAGACGTACTCACCGCCCGTTACATCATCGTCGATTATTTTAAAGAGAAGGGGTTAAGCGAAGCCGTTATCGTCACACCCGATCTCGGCTTTGCGAAAGGGGGGCGGAAGTACGCCGACGAGCTGGGGCTGGCCCTCGCTTTCGTGGAAAAGCGGCGCCTGGGCAATGATCTGCGACGGGAGGCGCTGACGCTCATCGGCAACGTCAAAGAGAAAGATGTGATTGTCGTGGACGATCTGGTCGATACAGCCGGGTCGATCCAGCAGGCGGTGGAGGTTGTCAAGGAGCACGGCGCCCGCGATGTCTACGTTGCCTTCACCCACCCGGTGTTGTCAGGCCCGGCTGTGGAGCGGCTGGGCGCGTTGCCAATCAAGGAGATTGTTACCACCGATACCATGCCGATTCCGCCGGAGAAGATGTTGCCCAACATCACTGTTTTGACCGTCGCCGACCTGCTCGGCGAAGTGATTATCCGCAGCCACGAAGGGCGCAGCGTGGGTGAACTGTTCAACGAGTAGCCGAAGCCGGCGACGCCGAAAAATCCTGAAGACGTTCTCCCAAAAGCAACTGGCCTGGACGGCGTAAGCGACTGTGGCTGACGATAAGCAAATGGCGTGAAAATCGCTTTTTAACCACTTTCTTATTGCAGAATCGGCCTCGATCACGTAAGCTGAATGATCAGATTAAGAGGTTTTTACGAGAAGTTTCATCTAAAAGTCACGAGAGGCTATGTTTAAGAAACTATTTCATAAGATCGTCGGCGATCCTACGGAGAGATTGTTGGAAAGCCTGGATCCTATCGTTGAAGACGTTAACGAATTGGAGGCGAAATTCCGCGACCTTGATCCGGAGGCGCTCCAGGCGTATTCCCTCAGCCTGCGCGAGCGGCACGAGGCAGGGGAAACGATGGAGGAGCTGTTGGCTGAAGCCTACGCCCTGGTGCGTGAGGCTTCCCGGAGAACGATAGGTCTGCGCCACTACGATGTGCAGATCATGGGCGGTGTCCTGCTCCACCGGGGTGAAGTTGTGGAAATGCGCACGGGCGAAGGTAAGACGCTGGTCGCCACCCTGCCTCTCTACCTGAATGCCCTGGGGGGTGAGGGGGCGCATCTGGTGACCGTTAACGATTACCTGGCCCGCCGTGACGGCGGCTGGATGGGCAAGGTGTTCCACGCCCTGGGCCTGTCTGTAGGTTGCATTGGTCCCCAGAAGTTCTCCGCCCTCTACGATCCAGAGTATGTCAATCCAGGGGCCGAGCTGGAAGATGAGCGCCTGGTCCACTGGCGTCCGGCAAACCGCCAGGAAGCGTATCGGGCCGACATCACCTACGGAACCAGCAGCGAATTTGGGTTTGATTACCTTCGTGACAACATGGCCACCAGCCGCGATGATCTGGTGCAGCGGGACCTGCACTACGCCGTCATCGACGAGGTCGATAATGTGCTCATTGACGAGGCGCGGACCCCGTTAATCATCTCGGGCCCGGCCGGGCGCTCGGGCCAGGATTACGTGCGTTTTGCCGGATACGTGCGCAATCTGCGCGAGAATACGGCCGGTGAAGAGGAAGAACCCGACGGTCATTATGACATCGACGAGAAAAGCCGTTCCATCAGCCTGACCGAGCTGGGGATTGCCGAAGTTGAAGACCGGATTTCGGAAGTAGACGTGGAAGCGGGGCAAAGCCTTTATGATCCTCGTTTCTTCCACCTCACCTATTATCTGGACAACGCGCTGAAGGCCCAATACCTCTATCACCGGGACCAGCAGTACGTGGTCCAGGACGGCCAGGTGATGATCGTCGATGACTTCACCGGCCGGCTGATGCCCGGGCGCCGCTACTCCGACGGCCTGCACGAGGCGATTGAGGCGAAAGAAGGGGTGCAGATCAAGCGGGAAACGATTACGGTGGCCACCATCACCCTGCAGAATTACTTCCGCCTCTACGATAAACTGGCCGGGATGACGGGTACGGCCGTTACCGATGCCGAGGAGTTCAGTGAGATTTATGACCTTGGTGTCACACCCCTGCCGACCAATGTCCAATATATCGTGGATAACGGAGAGCGCGAGCTGGAGGAACAGCGAGAAAAGGTGGATGGCACGGAGGCCGTTTACTACACGCCACCCGACAAGCCAGATGAGCCCATTTTCTTCAAGCGAATTGATTTCCCCGACCAGGTTTATGGAAACGGGGAGCTGAAAAATCGGGCGATTATCAACGAGATCAAGCGCGTGCACGAAAGTGGCCGGCCGATCCTGGTGGGCACGACCTCGGTGGAGCATTCAGAGCTGATCCACCGTCTCCTGCAGAAGGGGCGCATCGACCACAACGTGCTCAATGCCAAGCACAAGGCGTCGGAGGCGCTGGTGGTGGCCCAGGCCGGGCGGAAAGGGGCAGTGACGATTTCCACCAATATGGCCGGCCGTGGTACCGACATCTTGTTGGGCGGTAACGCCGAAGGGCTGGCGGCGGAAGTACTGGAAAAGCAGATGTTCGATCGCTTGCTGCTGACCCAGCTTGCCCAGAAATTGCTGGCAGAAGGGGCAGAGCCGGCCCGTGCCTATGCCGAGAAGCATCCGAAGCTGTCCCCGGATCTGGTGACCGCCCTCCAGGAGACCAAAGCAGAGTACGACGAGGCGCTGGAAGAGATTGAGGAAATCCAGGTTGTGGGTTACCTGGGTCGCATTCTCCAGGAACCATACGAGATCGATTACAACGATCTGATCAAGGTGCTGCGCCTGGTGCGCGTGAACCAGGCGACGGCTGCCCGCGAGTTTGTAGAAGAGATAGACAAAGACGTCGCTCTGGTGGAAGAAGCCAGCCGGCTGTTCCGGCTTTACACGCGGTACCAGAACGTTCACGGGGATCCGCAGCAGGTGGCCCGATTCCTGGCCGAAATCGTTTTCGAGTTCAACTACAACGGCCGGGCGGCGCTCATTCGCTCCGTTCTCGGCGACGACCTGGAAGAGGCCCGGGAACTGGTCGAAACGGTACCCGGTTTGCAGCCGGAGCTGATCGACAAGATTGAGGATCTCCAGCGGCAGGCCCGGGAAGAGCGGCGGGAGGTGTGGCAACTGGGCGGCCTGCACGTGGTCGGATCGGAACGGCACGAGTCACGCCGGATCGATAACCAGTTGCGAGGGCGCGCAGCGCGCCAGGGTGACCCGGGTTCATCCCGCTTCTTCCTCTCCCTGGAAGATGACCTGATGCGGCGGTTCGGCGGCGAGCGGCTGAAACGTTTCATGTCCAGCAACATTGTTCCCGACGACATGCCGATTGAAAGTGGCATGCTCGATCGCATTATCGAAAATGCCCAGGAGCGAATCGAAGGGTACAACTTCGACATTCGCAAGAACGTGGTGGAATATGACGACGTCATGAGCAAGCAGCGCCAGGCGATCTACAACGAGCGCCGGGCGATTCTCATGGGCGAGGCGCTGGATCTCGACGAAAAAGTGGCCAATGCCTTTACCACGGCCCTTGAAGAGCTGGTTCACAACTACCTGGAAGATTATCCGGGATATGTGCAGGGCGAAATTGAACGCGCCATTGCCCACTTCAGCACCGATGCTACCGACACGATTAATGTGAATGGGGTGGTCAACCGCCTGCGGGGTCTTTTGCCCGTCGTCCTGGAGCTGGATCGTACTGAGCTGAACGAGTTGCCGGCGCGAGAGTTAACAGAGCGTTTCATGCGGCTGGCACACGAGAATGAAGCCGAGGGCGTGAACCTGTACCAGATGCTGCGGGCCATGAACCGCTTCATCCCGCTCCTGCCGCCGATTCCCAATCTGGCTGCTCGCCTGGGCACGATGCGCTCCGGCCAGTTGCAGGCGCTGCAGAATATTCGCCGCGATTTTCTGGCACAGTTGAAAACCCTTTTCGACAGTTTGCTCGCGGGACATCTTGATTCGGCCCGGAAAGACGAGATCTGGGAGGAAGCGGAGCAGGAGTTACGTGCCGCCTTCGCCGAGTTCAACGTGGAAGGGGTCTCGCAGCAGGCTCTGAAGAACCAGCAGGCGCGCTTTAAGCGAGAAGTTGACGAGACGTTGCGCGAATTGTTGCTGGATAGCCTGTCGGCGCTGGACAGCGATCAGCTTGTCGAGGCGTTGGCGGCCCACGTTGCCGAACAGCAAGAGCAGTGGCGCCAGAATATCGGTAGCGAGGAGTACCGTAACTTCCAAAGGCTACTGCTCCTCAACGCTATCGATCGCGAGTGGCGCGATTACCTGACTGCCATGGACGACTTGCGGCGGGAGATTGGCCTGGAAGCTGTTGGACAACGCGATCCTAAGGTAGAATATAAGCGGCGCTCTTTCCAGATGTTCGCCGATATGCGCAGTAACATCGACGAGATCGTGGTCGATCGCTTCTTCCGCGAATTACAGCAGCATCAGGAATTCATTCGCCGTCAGGAAGCGGAAGTTGCCTATCAGGAACAGATGGACCAGGCCGGATACCAGGTGGTGCAACGAGACAAAGGAAAAGGGGTTGAATTGCGCCGGGATATGCCCAAAGTCGGCCGTAACGATCCCTGCCCCTGTGGCAGCGGCAAGAAGTACAAACATTGCCATCTGCGCCAGGATCGGAAAGCGTCCCGCCGCTCGCGCCGGCGGGCAAGCGCCGGCTAGTGGCCAGCGGCCGTTAGCCAATCAGGTTTTCGTGTACTCTTTCGTGACCAGGTGTCTCAATGTCAGGCGAGCGTTCCAAGCTACTTGCGTTACAGGAAATTGAGGAGACGCTGGCGGTGGCGTCTTCTTTCGCCGGCGTCAGTGGCCAGGTGGTCAGGCGGCTGAAAGCTGTGCTGGGAGCCACCATGATGGGGCTGGAGAGCGGAGAATCCGGGGAAAACGAATCGCCCGCGGATTCGACACAGGTGCGGGTACCGGTGGGCCAGATGGAGCTCTCCCTGGTGGCCCGGCGGGATACACCCTTCACGGCGGAGGAGCGCGCTTTCCTAGAACTGGCTGCCGCCCGGCTGGCCCGGGCGGGGGAGGGCGTGAGCGCGCCCGCGTCCCTGCAGGGGAAGGTGGCGTTGCTGGCCAGGGTAGGGCGCGACATTGCCGATTCCCAGGACTTGCAGGCGATCTTGGATGCGGTGGCCACCCGTTTCGCCAGCGTCTTTCCGGGCATGCGGGCCGAGTTGCTACTGCAGGCCGGTCCTGATAGCCAGTGGCGGCGGGCTGCGTCTTTCCATGGGGGGCAGATGGACGATCCGCTACCGGAGCTGGCTTCCGAAGTGATTGCTCAGACGTTGGGCCATGGGGGAACTGCCTTGCTGGATGCGATGGGTGACTTGCTCGAAGAAACGGCCGGGGATGCCGGGCCGGCTGCCATCGCCGAGGTTTATCTGCCTGTCCAGGTCCGCGACCGGCCGGCAGGCCTGTTGCACATCCAGGCTGAGCCGGCCGGAGAAATCGACCGGCAGGATTTGTACTATCTGGAGATGCTGGCCGGCTATATCGGCATTGCCCTCACCACCGGCGAGCTGGTCGAAGAAGCATGGCAACAAACCAATCGCCTGGAGATTATTTATGCCATCACTGAATCGGCGCGGGCGCTAAAACCCTTGCAGCCAACACTGGCCGATATCCATAGCCAGTTGGTGCGTGTTTTCAACGTCCCCTCGTTTTTCATCGCCCTCTACGATCCCGAGGAAGAGCTACTCACCTTTCCCTACGCCATAGACAATCAGCAACAGGTGGAGTTGAGTCCGGTTTCGCTGGACGATGAACGAAGCCTGGTTGCCTGGGTGGTCCGCGAGAACCGGTCCTTTGTCACGGATGACTGGGAAAAAGATGATCCGCCGGTGGCCGGAATCGGGTTCGATCCGGAGGGGCCCGCTCGCTCCATTCTCTGCTTTCCGATGCAGGCCGGCGATGAGGTGATTGGCGTCTTCTCGGTTCAAAGTGATCGGCCGGATGAGTTTGACGAAGATGCGCGCCACCTGTTGGCTTCGATTGCCGATCAGGTGGCGGTAATTGTGCGTAACGCGCGCCTCTATTCAACCACCCAGGAGCTGGTAGACACCATCGCCCGCGAGTATTTGACGGCGGCCTCTCTGCGCGAGACGGTGTCCGCCATCGGCACGACCCTGGACCTGGACGAGGTACTGGACCAATTGCTGGTCTCGATGAGCGATATCGTTCCTTATGATGCCGCAGCCATCGGCCTCTTCGTTGGCGGTGAAGTTGTTTTCTCGGCCCAGCGCAGTTATCTGGCCCTTGATAAGAAAGAGCTGGCCAGCCGTAACCGGGAAATCTTGCACCGGAGCCCCGTTGTCCGGGAAATTCTGCGCCGGCGAGAGCCAATCTGGATTGAGGATGTGCGGGCTGACCCACGCTGGCAGGGTGTCCCTGAGCGCGATTATCCACGTTCCTGGTTAGGTGTGCCGATGCTTGCCGGAGAGGACGTGATCGGCATCTTAATGCTGGAGCACCGGCAGCCGGACGTTTACCGGGAACGGGAGGCGTGGCTGATCTCTACCCTCGCCTCGCACGCATCGCTGGCGGTGCAGAATGCCCGCCTGCACGAAGAGATCCAGCGGCAGCTTACGGAGTTGACGACCCTCTACGAGGCCAGTGCGACGATCAACGCCAACCTTGACCAGGACACCGTGTTGCGCACGGTGGTAGAAGAGATGGTGGAGGCGCTGGGCGTGGATAGCTGCACGATTCTCGTCTGGAATAGCGCGCGCCAGGAGCTGCGCACGGCGGCGCACAACAACCGGTTGCCGGATAATCGCATCCTGGACGGGTTGAGCACGCTGCCCCGTCCGGAACAGCACCCGATCATTCGCCGGGTCTTTGCCACCCAGCAGATCGAGCAGTTCCATCGGCAGGCGGTTCAGGATGAAGCGGAGGAGGTGTTACTGGCGGCTGCTGAGCTGGAAGCGCTGTTGCTGGTACCCCTGATCCGGCGGGAGGAAACGGTGGGGTTGCTCGCCCTGGGCGAGACAAAACAGGACCGGCCCTTCAGCCAGCGGGATATCCGCCTGGCGCGCAACCTGGCCGCCCAGGCCGCGGTGGCTGTTGAACACGCGCACCTCTATTCTCAGGCCCAGCGGCGCATCAAGGAGCTCTCCGCCTTCCACCAAATTGTGCTGCAATTAAACACACCACTGGAATTGGAAGTGGTGCTGGAGAATATCACCGAGTCGGCGTTGCGTCTGATTGAAGCGAACAACCTGCACATTTATCTTTACGACGGCGAGAAGGATGCTTTTACTTTTTGCTCGGCTCTGTGGCGCAGTGGGCGGCGTACCCCGGCCGTGGAAGCGCCGCGCAAAGACGGTCTTACCGCCACCGTCGTCCACAGCGGCGAGGCCCTGGTTATCGACGATGCATCCGGCCACCCCTTGTTCCAGCGACCCGATGCGGCCGGTTGGGGCGTGGAAGCGATTGCCGGCTTTCCCCTGAAGCATGGTGGCCGCGTCATCGGCGCTTTCACCGTCACTTACCTGGAGCCCCACACCTTCAGCCCGGATGAATTGCTGCTCATGAACTTGCTGGCCGACCAGGCGGCGGTGGCGGTTGAAAACGCCCGCCTCTTTGCCGATGCCCAGCAGCGCCTGCGTAGTATGTCGGCTCTGGTCGAGATGGCGAAGCAGGTCACCGGAAATCTCAAGGTCAGGTCGGTGATGCAGACCACCGTCCAGACGTTGCAGAAGTTGCTGCGGGCGCGGGCCAGTACCATCGCCCTCATCTCCGATGATGACCAGGAGCTGGTGGTGGAGGCGGGTGCCGGGATTAAACCGGAATACCGGCGGGTGCGGATGCGGCTGGGCGAGGGGGTTTCCGGCCGGGCCGTCAGCGAACAGCGGCTGATCTATGTCCGGGACACCCAGGAAGAAGCGAATTTTCTCTTCTTTGACCAGGTGCTGCGCTCGTTGCTGGTAGTCCCTCTCGTCTCGCGTAATGAGGTGATCGGCACCTTGACCGTGGATAGTGACCGTCCTTATGCCTTCAACGACTCCGATATCCAGTTGATGACGATCGCTGCGGCCCAGGTCAGCGTGGCCATCGCCAATGCCCGGCTGTTCGAAGAAGTGGAGGAACGAGCGGCCGAACTGGCCGTCGCTTACGAGGAGTTGAAGGAAAGCGACCGGCTCAAGGACGAACTGGTCCAGAACGTCTCGCATGAATTGCGCACGCCGCTTACCTTCGTCCGCGGCTATATCGACCTGCTATTGGAAGGGGAGATGGGCGCTCTTGCCCCGAGACAACAATCCGCCCTGCAAATCGTCGCCGAGAAAACGAACGAGATCACCCGCCTGGTGGAAGATATCATGTCCCTGCAGCGCATCGACGCCGATAACCTGATCTGGGAACGTTTCCCGATGAGAGAGTTGATCAAAATTGCGCTCGATTGCCACCAGATGAGCGCCGACAAACAGAACCTGACCTTGAAGTTTGAGGGCCCGCCGGACCCCGCGATGCTCGAGGCCGACAAGGGACGGATAAACCAGGTGCTGGACAACCTGATCGGTAATGCTTTGAAATTTAGCCCAGATGGGGGCACCATCGAGGTCAGCCTGGAAACGTCGCCTGAAAGATTGCACGTCGTCGTCAGCGACGAGGGCATCGGGGTCCCGGCCGACAAGGTCGGCCGTATCTTCGACCGCTTTTACCAGATTGACGGATCGTCGCGTCGCCGTTTTGGCGGGGCCGGGATCGGGCTGGCCATCGTCAAGCGGATTGTCGACGCACACCAGGGCGAGATCTGGGTAGAGAGCGAAGTGAATAAGGGCAGTGCCTTCCACTTCACCCTGCCCCGGCGCCGGAAGGCTAGCGAGATTCCCACTCCTGCAGCGCCTTCTTAATCGCCTGGCGTACCTTTTCATCCTCAATCTCTTTTGGATGTTGGTAGTAGGTGTTGTCCACCCGGATCTGCAGAATGCCCGACGGTGGCTGTTCCAGGTGGATAGACCGGTTCTTCAGGGAAGGATCCTCGGCAAGGTACCCCTGCAGGATCTCGTCAATCTCTACCACCAGGTTGGGCGGGCCGGACGGCTTGACCGGCTCCTCCAGCTCCACTTTGACGTCATCGAGACTGGCCCTTACCGGCGGCGACGCAGCCTGAATCGTTGCCTTTAGCTCTTTCTCCAACGAATTGAGAAAGGCCTCCTGTTCGGCCGTAAGGGTTTCTTCCGTGCGGGCAGCCGGCTTATCCCTGCCCGCGGCACCGGCGGACGGAGGGGGGGCAACGCCCCTGTTCACCAGTTGCTCGTAGCCCCCGGCGAAGACGATCAACTCCCCGATGGCGGTCACCAGCCGGCGGCGCATGCCGTCATCGCTGACCTCGGCCAGGGATTCCAGGCGCCGGTTTCCGACCTGGACGACCAGTTTGCCCATGGGAGGTACTCTGACAATCCGCATTACTTCGATTTCTTTTCGCATCTTCTTTCCTCAAATTTAGGCCTGCTGGCAAATCGGACAAAAATGAGTGCTGCGCCCACCCAGGATAATGCGCCGGATTGGCGTGCCGCACCGGTAACAGGGTTGCTCGCTGCGTTTATAGACGGCAACCGCATTTTGCATCGAGCCACGCGAGCCGTCCGGCTTCACGTAGCGGTCGATGCTTGCTCCCTCGCGCTCGACGCCCATCTGCAACACTTTGCGGATCGCCTGGTGCAGGGCGACGATCTCTGCTTCTGTCAGGGTGTCTGCCGGCCGTTCCGGATGGATCCCGGCGTAGAAAAGTGCCTCGTCGGCGTAGATGTTGCCGATGCCGGCGACGAACGTCTGGTCCAGCAGCAGAGATTTCATCTGCTTGCTCCGCCCCTGGAACTGCTCTCTTAAGCGTTCCACCGTAAACCCTGGCGCCAGTGGTTCGGGGCCAAGTTTGCCCAACACCTCGTCGGGATCGGCGACCAGATAAACGCGGCCGAACTTGCGCACATTGCGGAAACGTAGCTCCCGGCTGTCGTCCAGGCTGAAGATGGTGTGAGTGTGGGAAGCCAGGGGCGCTTCCCGGTCGACCACCGACAGGTGCCCCGTCATCCGCAGGTGAATGATGAGCGTGTCGCCGCCGCTAAGATGGAACAGGAGGTATTTCCCACGCCGGTCCACGGTCTCGATCTGCTGGCCCACGATTCGCTCCTGCAATGCCTCCGGGCTGGCCGTGGCGATCTGCCGGGGCCAGTAGTTGCGCACACCGGTGAAGGTGCGACCCAGTAACGGCCGGCGCAGGGCGCGAACGGTGGTTTCGACTTCCGGTAGTTCAGGCATCGGTGCTGGCCATCACGCTCCTTCCAACATCGTGAACGCCCCGCTGTCATAGAACAGCTCATCGTCCACCCAGATCTGGCCGCCATCGCGCATATCACAGATCATGTCCCAGTGGACGGCCGACTCGTTCTTGCTGCCGGTCTCAGGATAGCCGGCTCCCACGGCCATGTGAATGGTGCCGCCGATCTTTTCGTCGAAGAGAATCGACTTGGTAAAGCGGTCAATTCCGTTATTGGTACCGATGGCGAACTCGCCCAGGTACCGGGCGCCGGGATCGGTATCGAGGACGTCGTGCAGGTACGCTTCATTCTTGCGGGCGCAGGCTTCCACCACTTTGCCCTCGACAAAGTGTAACTCGATCCCTTCCACTTCTCGCCCACCGACGATGGCCGGGTAGGTAAAGCGGACCCAGCCGTTCACCGAATCCTCCACCGGGCCGGTGAAGATTTCACCGCTGGGCATATTCTTGCGACCGTCTGAATTGATGAAGGTGCGCCCGGCAATCGACAGGGTCAATTCCGCATTGGGCCCTTCAACGCGGACCGCCTGCTTCCCGTCGAGCCAATCTACCAGCGTCTGTTGCCGCTCGGAGATTTTGCGCCACTCCGCGACGGGATCGGCCCGGTTGACAAAGCAGGCACTATAGACGAAATCTTCGAACGCCTCCAGGGACATGTCAGCTTCCTGGGCCTGGGCCTGGGTGGGATAGAGGGTGCCTACCCAGCGGAACGAACCGGCGGCGCTGCGTTCCAGGACCGTACGAAAAAGCCCGTGCGCGGCTGCCTGGTGCATCTGTTGTCGTTTTGGGGGAACACCGCTGAGGATGCGCGTGTTCTTCGCTCCCTGGATGCCGATCATCCCGTCGTACGTTTCATATGCCAGCCGCCGCGGTTCCGGGATGAATTGCAGTTGGTCGTCATTCCCTTCCTTCAACAAGATCTCATTGAAGTCTTCCTCTTCCCAAAGGACAAAGGGATGTCCCCCGCCGGCGATAATGGCGCGGTACGTCTCTCTTACCAGGGGCAGGGAAAGAGCGGTGCCACGAAGGATTATCTTGTCGCCCGGCTCGACGGCAATGCAATAATCGGTGAGGAGCCGGGCCAGTTTTGCGGTGCGTGGATCACTCATAGGTCCTCCATTGAACGATGTTGTCCGTATTATACCTGCAAACGAAAAATATGCAGTGGCCCGGACCGGCCGTTTTCTTTACAATCCAGACGTGAGCAATGATCGTTTGCGCAGGCAGTGGCGCCCGCGCTAATCCTGGCAGGTGACTGTGTATCCTGAAGACCGGGTATTGGTGGCATACGTTCCTGATCCGGCCGACTTTGCCCTGATTCGCGAGCAGGGATGGTACCGTATTCCCCAGAAGGCAGCACCAAAAGGATTGTACGCCGAGTATTTCGCCTTTTATTTTGGCCGGCGCTTTGGAGCGGAGAAGTGGGCCGTCCACTACTACGCCGAACGGCTCGGCCATGAACTTGGCGTAAGTCTCGGTCTTTGTCGCTTCTTCGCAGACGACTTTTGTCGGCAGCTCGAAGCCTCTCCATCGAATACGCATGAGCAAACCTCCGCTAGCGTGAGAAGAACTCGACAATGAGCTGGGGCTCGAATTCGTCAGGCAGCTCTTCCGGCTTAGGCAGCGATAGGACGCGGCCGGCCAGGGCCTCGTCGTCGATCTCAAGCCAAGTGGCCATTTCCCG
>Ga0207752_1000224_pt1 | contig 26845 bp, 19 predicted proteins | sample Pon2CUnioCityCA_6_FD_187272 | JGI IMG/M metagenome (GOLD analysis project Ga0207752, IMG submission 187272) | Marine sediment microbial community from Union City, CA, USA - Pond 2C Sediment 2 (SPAdes) | ecosystem: Environmental > Aquatic > Marine > Intertidal zone > Salt pond sediment ... | reverse complement strand
AAAAATCCGGCATAGAATCCTGCCAGGTCAACGCCCTCGAGCAGCCCTTCCGCAAGTCCGCAATGCCCACCCTTTTGATGCAGGATATCAGTATCGTAGGAATGTTCGCGGGTCCAAATATCGATACATACGCCAAGCCGGCCGACATCGATGTGAAAACTCTCGCCGACTGGCATCGCGTAATCGACTGGTGGTTCGAGACGTACGGCCCGTACGCTGTGGCGGTGAAATCGCAAAATGCCTACAGCCGGGACATTGACTACGAGGATGTGCCCGCCGAGCAAGCCGAGCCTGTTTTCAAAAAAAGAATATCCGGCGAAACTCTGACTTCGAAGGAGCGAAAACTGCTCGAAGACCATCTTTTCTGGTATTCGGTCGGGGCCGCGACGAAAGCGAATCTGCCCGTCAAATTACACACAGGCTACTATGCCGGCCAGAACAGCATGCCGTTGTCGAGGTTAATTAATAATCCGGATTCCGCGACACGATTATGCAGGACGGCTTCAGATGCGAGATTCGTTTTTATGCACATCTGCTATCCGTATTACGAAGAGATACTTTCGGTCGCCAAGCAATACACGAATGCCTATATCGATATGTGCTGGTCGTGGATTATAAATCCCATCGCGGCTAAAGACTTTTTAAAGAAATACCTCGTAACGGCTCCGGCCAACAAGATCCTTACTTTCGGCGGCGACTACATTCCCGTCGAGCCTGTGCTGGGCCACGCCGTCGTCGCGCGCCGGGGCATCGCACTTGCCCTGTCGGAACTGGTCGAAGAAGGCTGGCTGGCCCTCGATCGGGCGGATGAGCTTGCCGATATGATTATGCACGACAACGCACGCAAGATATTCAACCTGACTGAGAAAACCAAAAAGCTACAGGCGGCATCCTGGTCTTAAAATTGTTGATAAAAATGTGTAGGTTCCGCGTGTGCAACGAGTTGCACACCCTACTCCTTAAGAAACCATCAATAAGAAAGAAAGTGTTTTAGAAATGAAACAGGAGAAAAGATCATGAAAAAAGAAACAAAAGTGCTGACTCTTACCGCAATCGTATTTTTTTGCTCACAAAACTTGCTACAAGCCGCCGAACCGATGCAGTTCCGCAAACTGTTCAACGGCAAAGACCTGTCCGGCTGGGTGAATGTCAATACCGACAAGGATACATGGTCAGTGCGAGACGGCCTGCTCGTTTGCACCGGGCATCCGATTGGGGTTATGCGCTCGGATAAGCAATACGAAAACTTCATCCTGCATATAGAATGGAGGCACATGGAGGCGGGCGGCAATTCCGGCACGTTTCTCTGGGCTGACGGCACAGTGCCCGAGGGCAAGCGCCTCCCGCGTGGCGTCGAGGTCCAGATGCTGGAACTCGAATGGCCAAACCTGAACAGGGACAGAGACGGCAAACCGCGCGACATTGCCTACGTCAGCGGCGAGGTGTGGGGCGTGGGGGGGCTCAAGACGACTCCCGACAACCCCCGCGGCGAGCGGAGCAAGTCGGTCGAGCTCCGCTGCAAGGGCAAGGGCGAGTGGAACACCTACGATCTCGTCGCGGTCGATGGCACGATCAAGCTGGCGATCAACGGCAAGTTCGTCAATGGCATCAGCAAGGCTTCAGTCAAGAAAGGCTATATCTGCCTGGAGTCCGAGGGCGCCGAGATCCATTTCCGCAATATCAAGATAATGGAATTGCCGCCGGGCGTAACAAGTGCCGAGCAAACCGCTCCTGTTGTCGATGACAAATAAGAATGAAGATAACAAGTAATAACACTCATTCAATTGTCATGCCTTCGGCATACCCGGGGCAGCTTCTTTTTGTCATTCTGAGCGGAATGCAGTGAAGCGAAGAATCTCAACGCTCCATGAGTATAAGCAACCGTTGCTTTTCTATACATCGAGATCCTTCGCTTCGCTCAGGATGACAGAGGGTGAGATACTCAACACTGTTTATCCTATAGAGAAACGAAGGGCTTAGGATTACAGGTTATTTTCTGATCTTGTCGGGATTGCGCTCGACTGCGCGGAAAGCCGTATCGCGACGCAGCGGGATAAGCATGCCGTCGGTTTTTTCCAGCCAATCGAACATTCGGTCGTTGAGCTGCTTAATCAGCTTCTGATGTTCGGGACTGTCGATGAGATTTTTCATTTCCTCGGGATCTTTCTTCAGATCGTACAGCTCGTCGATGTCCCAGATGCCGTGATAGTGAATATACTTGTAGCGGTCGGTGCGCAACCCGTGAGTTGTCGGAGTGTGAGGAAAGTTGCGCTCCCAGTAGTATTCGTAAAAGGCAGAGTCGCGCCAGGGAATCTTTTTGCCCTGCAGGACAGGCAGGAAGGATTTGCCGTCCATACTATCGGGCGTTTCGAGACCGGCGACATCCAGGATGGTCGGGGCGATGTCGATGTTCTGGATAAGCTCTTCGATAACCGAGCCGGATTTTATCGTGCCGGGGCACCATGCCAGAAACGGCACGCGCATGGATTCTTCGTACATGTGACGTTTGTCGATAAGCCCGTGCTCGCCGAAGACGAATCCGTTGTCGCCCATGTACATCACGAGGGTGTCTTCGGCAAGATTATTATCTTCGAGATACTTGATGACCCGGCCGATGCTCTCATCGACGCTGAGCAAAGTCTCGCAGTACCGGCGATAAAATGTGTCGAAATCCATTTGGCCGTGATACATGTGGTCCACGCCGTGCCAGCTATTGCGCTGCTCTTTGACCCAGTCGGGTTTACCCTTGTAGTTTTCTTCGGTGTAAGCCATGCTTTTGGGATATTCGAGTTCGACGTTTTCGTATTTGCCAAGGTGCCGCTTGGCCGGCTCGAACATGGCGTGAACCGCCTTATGAGAAAGGTACAGCATGAAAGGCTTGCCGGAGTCGCAGTCGTTCTTGATCCAGTCCAGCGCATAGTCTGTGAGCAGGTCGCAGATGTGGCCCTCGCGTTTTACCCGCTTGCCGTCGATGTTTAAGGTGGGATCGAAATAGACTCCCTGTCCTCTGAAGCTTATCCACTTGTCGAAGCCGGGCCGGGGCTCGTCGCTGGCGTGGCCCATGTGCCATTTGCCCATGAAGGCGGTTTGCCAGCCGGCTTTCTGCAGGTCCTGCGGGAAGAAACGTGTACCTTCCGGCACGCGCGTGTTATTGTCAACGACGCCGTGTTTATGGGCGTATTGCCCGGTCAGAATGCTGGCCCGGCTGGGCGAGCACAAGGCCGTCGAAACGGTGGCGTTTTTGATGTAAGCACCTTCGCGAGCCATACGATCCATATTCGGAGTTTCGAGGAATTTGGGTTTATTGAGAAAGCTCATGAAATCGTAGCGATGATCGTCGCTGAGAATAAAAATAACGTTTCGTGGTTTTCCGCCGGAATTGGAGGCCGGCTGCGTAAAAGCAGATTCGACAGCAAACGGCAGCGACGCCGTGGCCAGTCCCAGTGTTTTAAGAAACTCTCTGCGATTGGTTGTCTTGTGTGATTCTGTCATTGCGATTACCTTTCTTTAAGCATCAACTCATAACCAACATACTTTATCATTTTTTGTGGTGATTTGCACCATTCATATTTAGAACGGAGCTGGAGCTTCACTTTATCTTGACCAACGGCGGCAGCTTTCCGGCGAGCCCCACCCGTCCACCTTTGATAATCATCACACCATCAACACCTTCGATGGCGGAGATATTCTCCAGCGCCGGATCGATATCGTCAACAGTCCTGACAAGGTTCGCGGCCTGCGTAGCGGCAGCGTCCGCCAGTGCCGTATCTTTCGCCACAACCGTGGCAAGATCACACTGGCCCAGACTCATCGAGTGTCCCATCTGTCCCGACGAAGAGCATATCGAAATTGGCGTGTCTTCCTTCTTTAACGAAAATGCAAGCCGGTCTGCCAGGTCGGCCGTGCCGGTCCTGAGACCGATGATTACCGGTTCGACGGCACGAATATAAATGTCCCCGCCGTTATCGACAATGACCTCGCGGGCTCCGGCATCGAGAGCCGCCATACCCGCACATTGCGCCATGGCGCCCGCGACGGCAGCCATCGGTCCGACACCCACAAGCTTTGCGGCCCGTGCCATGCCTTGCGCCACATCAGGCGCGCCTGCGAGCATTTCAAGCGGCTCAAGGAACCTGCGAAAATCCGAATGGCGGCCGATATATTCCTCCAGTATCCGCCGCTGCCGTACGATCTCTGCGGTGACGGCATCGAACTTCTCACAACATATACGGAAAACCGCCTCCCGATAAGTAAAAGTTCTGTAGGTTCGTTTCCGACTCATGTTTCCGCGTGCTACGTGCCGCGTGCCGCGTTCTGAGTGCTTCATTTATCACTGAACGCGGAACGCCGAACACTTAACGATGATATTAAAACGCCGAGGCCAGCGCGTCGAACGGGCAGACGCCAATGCACGCCAGGCACTCGATACAGTCGGCCTCGCTGTAAATGACCTCTCGCGTCCTCTCGTCGTCAATACGCAAAGCGCCCGTGGGACAGTGGGTAATACAGTGGCCGCAGTGCGTACAGCTATTTTCGTCGCGTGTCACCCCCTTGCCGCTGTAGTTGATTGATACGTTAAACGTTTTTACAAAGGCCAGGGCCCGTTCGATATCATCCTCGGTCCCGGTAACATCCAGCACGAGATAACCTTCCTCCTCCGGAGTAACTTTCGCACGAAACACGTTTACCACGAGATTGTAATCCTTCACCAGATGATAAATTATCGGCTTCTCGCATTCGCATCGAGGAAAGAACAGCATCAATTTCTTCGTAACGGTTTCACTCATGACGGTTTCTTCCTTGTCACAAGGGGCTTCATTTTCTTATTTTTCGGAAGAGGCGCAATCGGTTCGGCAAGCCGGAAATCGCCCCGCCTGATCTCGTCGGCCAGCAAATTAGCTATCTGAAGCGCCTTATAGTAAGAAGACAGCGAGCCAACCGCTACCTCTTTGCCCTCCACTTCGATCCGTCCGCTCCGCAACTGTTCGTAGCTAACGCAGCATAAAACTTTGCCGTTATTCTGCGGATAGTCGGAGCTGTAGTCGACCACGGGCGCCAGAATGTCACGGTCTCGCACACAGGTTCGCTTCAGCACATCTTCGTTCAAAACGGGTATAGGCACTCCGATTCCGAGCGCCAGCGACACGCCGTACCCGCGGAGAGTAACTCCCCGCACGAAATCCGGGCGCATCTTCTTCATATCGCAGGTCAGTGCCAGGGTCCCCGCCCCGCCTTTTGGAATTCCGCCGGACGTTCTCTCGCATGCTCCGGCGTGCTGGGTTCCCTCGGCGTAAACGTGCCCCTGGGCGCCTGCCATCCAGACCTTGGTCCCCACGCCTATCACATCGTAATAAGGATCGTTCAGCAGCGGCGACAATTTACCCGCAGAACAGTAATTGGCGTTTTTCCTCTCAGGCTCGAGAGTTCCCATATAGGTGTATATCGTATGGTCCGAATCATTAATCCCCACGTTATAGTTCTGGTAGCAGTTTCGGGGATTCACCATGATGGCCTGATTCAGGTCTTTAATGGTAAAGTACGTGCGGATCTCTCGCAGCGGGTAGCAGTCGGTTCCGTAAGAAAGCGCGAACAACTGAAGTTTCCTTCCCGCGACGAGGTCCTCTATCACATGGCCGCCGCCGTAGCGAAATTCTCCCGGATAGTACATATTGGCCGGGTCGCCGTGCCGCAGTTGAGTCGCGCCAAGGTAAACATCGACGGCGGCAATACCCGTGTAAACAAGCACGTCCTCGACCCAGGCTTCCGACATTCTAATTTTGGGCTTGGAATGCCCGAAGTTTAGAAAGCATCCCGAGGAGCACATGGGGCCGAACGTCGCCGTGGTAACGACATCGACTTCTTTCGCGGCCGCCGCAAGACCTTTCTTGTCAACGTAGTCGATGATTTCGTCCGCAGTAAGAACGACAGCCTTGCCTGATTCGATGCGATCGTTGATTTGTTCGTATGTTTTCATAATCCATTCGGCTCCATAAATCGAACTCTGTATGGTCCGGTTTCTTTGAATAAATGAAAAACTCTAATATATACCTTCAGAATGGCCTTGTCAATCCTCGCTTCCAGCAACAATCCCCACAATTAATCAGGTGATTCCTTCATAAATCCCGCGTTCTATCGGCAGCCGGACGATTGCGGACTGATTATCGCCTTGACTTGCGAACACCGGAAACTTAAAATCGTATAGCATAATTACTAAAGAACTTATAGTAAGAAGTCGAAAGTTTATCTAAAGTATTAAAATCATTGAGGCTGGGATTTTCATAACTATAAAATGAGATCGGAAAAGACGAAAGCTACTTCAATACTCGTTGTTTTGCTAATTTACGTAGTCATGGCGGGCAATACATCCGGCCAACTTGCGCTTTGTATAGGTGCAAACGGACACGTCGCTCTGGAGCCGGCCATTCATGAACATTGTCATAACCACCCACATATCGAACAGAACGATCCGTCTCCAATGGAGCATGAACTCGACGGGCATTTGGAAAATCCCCATTGCAAGCCCTGCATCGATATCCCGATTTTCATAGGTCCGACCGACAATCGACTTCCACTAAAACCAGCCAAGCCGAATCCGGACACACTTATTTGTCTTTTAGAACCAGCGCCAATTTCGGATTGCCAATTCATAGTACCGGCTATTCGGCGCCGTTTTTATTCCGCTTCGGATGAAAATCGCTTCCTGCGATCAATTATCCTGTTAGTGTAGTCTCACAAAATCATATCCAATCTGTCTTAAGAAAGTCTCGATGAAAACCGTTACGGTCTTTTTATCGGCGGCTTGTAATTTCTCCAATCGGAACCAATCAATTCCGTACTGATTTTTGGGGATTTCTGTATATGATTAACAATAATTCGATATTACTTACAATCTCGTCGGCGATTTTACTTTGCGGCTGCGGCCATCAGAACAACAGTGCTACTCTGTATGCTGAAAAGGATCCGACACAAGAGACACAAGACGAATACCTGCCGGGTAAAAACGCAAACGCGGTTCAGGCCGCACAATCGGATGATCTCACAGGCACTATCACTTTGCGTGACGCCGTGGCTCTTGCATTGGTCAACAATCCAAAACTCAAAGCATTCTCGCTGGATATCAGGGCTGCAGAGGCACGAAAACTACAGGCCGGTCTCTTACCGAATCCTGAAATCGACGTGGAAGTCGAGGAATTCGGTGGCACTGGCGACCGGGCCGGTTTCGATTCATCCGAAACCAGCATCCAGATCGGCCAGTTGATAGAGCTCGCGGATAAACGCTCCAGGCGGAAGGACCTGGCGGCTCTTGAAAAAAATCTCGCCGAACTGGATTTCAAGTCCAAACGTCTCGATGTAATGAGTGACGTAGCCAGAGCCTTTATCGATGTATTAGCGGCGCAGGAACAGTTGAACCTTTCGAAAGAGCTGGTCGATCTTTCCGAAAAAGCTCTCTCAACGGTTGCCGAGAGAGTCAGAGCCGGGGAGGATTCTCCTGTCGAAGAAACGAAGGCAAAAATCGCTACATCAAATACACGCATCGAATTCGAAAGGGCCGGCGATAAGCTGGTCTCGGCACGGCACCAATTGGCGGCCACATGGGGCAGCTCGAATCCCGCCTTCGAAAATGCTGCCGGCGAATTCTACGGCATATCACCGGCTCCTTCACTCGATAAGCTGGCCGGTATGATTTCAAAAAATCCCGATTTGATTCGCCGGCAGGCAGAAAAAGACAGACGCCGTGCCGCCCTTGAGCTGGAGAAAGCCAAAGCCGTTCCGGATATAAAACTTGGCGGCGGCGTTCAATACTTCGACGAGGGAGACGGTTCGGCATTTATTTTAGGCCTCTCAATCCCCTTTCCTCTTTTCGACAGAAATCAGGGTAATATCGATGAGGCCATGTATAAGCTCGCAAAAAGCCAAGAGGATCGCAAAGCGGTTGAACTCGACATCCGGTCGGCCTTAGCTGATGCATCAACAAAGCTCTCAAGCTCCTCCAGCGAGATAACTATCATCAAGAACGATGTATTGCCGCTTGCCGAAAGCGCCTTCGATGCCGCCGGCCGGGGATACCGTGAAGGCAAGTTCGAATATCTGGTGGAATTAGACGCCCAGCGAACATTATTCGAAGTCAGGGCGAGATACATCGAAGCTTTAGCCGAATACCATAAAGCAAGGATCGACGTAGAACGCTTGATCGGCCGGGACATCAATAGTGTACAAAATTCCCTCGAAGCAAAAGCTCAATAAAATAAACAGGAGGACTTTATAATGTCCGAAAAAAGACGTCAAAATAATACTTCCACAGTGCTAAAAGCAAATAACATCGGCACAGCATTATTCATTTTTATAGTTCTCGCCGGGACAATACTTTGGCTTTCAGGAAACCTGCATTTTGGATCCCGAAGTTTCGCCGAAGCCGATAATCCCGATACTGCTCAACAAGACGAGCACGAATCTCACACTGACGAGCTTGTATCTCGTGAACAAGGTCTTGAACAAGCTATGTGTGAGCATGAGATACGCACGATTGACTGTGATAAATGCCGTTTTGAAATAGGCGTAGTCAAGCTTCAACCTTCTGTGGCGAACGCCTTAATCGAAACAAGCGTAGTAACGGAGACGCCACGGACGAAGACCTTAACGCTCACCGGCCAGGTACAGTTAGATAAGACAAGGGTTGTAGATGTCGTCTCGACCGGCAGCGGCCAGGTCAAACGGGTGGAAAAGCTGCTGGGCCAGGAGGTAACAAAAGGAGACATATTGGCCGTTATTCACTCAGCCGATTTAGGGCAGGCAAAAGCACAGTTCCTGGAGGTCCAGGCGAGGCTGGAACTGGCAACCTCGACATTCGAACGGGAAAAGGAGCTACACCAGAAAAATATCAGCAGCGAGGCCGATTATCTCAGCGCTTTGAATGAGCTCAAGGCAGCCCAGGCTTATTACGCGGCGGCTGAAAGAAGACTTCGTCTTTTCGGCCTTGGCGCCGAGCAAATAAACACAATCAAAAATGAAAAAGAGAACGGCCTGTTTGCGCAACTTCTGCTGCGAGCACCTCAGTCCGGCACGATTATCGCCCAGAGTATCTCCGGCGGCGCACTTATCGATACTACTGAGAGCCTGTACACAATTGCCGATCTGTCCAATGTCTGGGTCTGGTACGATCTTTATGAGAAAGATTTGGCGGTGCTTCACGACAGGCTCTCCTCGGGCAGGACGGTCCCGGCAAAGGTGCGGGTAAAAGCTTTTGAAGGTGAACTGTTCGATGGAGTAGTTGACCTCATCGGCAGCCAGGTGGATGAGCATACACGCACAGTCAAACTCCGCGTCCAGGTAAGAAATGAACAAGGCAAATTAAAACCCGGAATGTTCGCAGAGGCCGAAATATCCATTCAGCTCAAAGACAGCATAACGGCGGTTCCATCCAGCGCCGTTCTTTCCGACGAAGGCAAGGCTTTTGTTTTTCAGCACTTCAAGGACGATATGTGGGTACGTCGAGATGTGCGAGTGGGAGAAGATATTGGAGGCTTTGTTGAAGTGCTAAGCGGCGTCCCTAAAGGAACCAAAGTTGTTTCTCACGGCGCTTTTATGCTCAAGAGCGACATTCTAAGAGAGAAAATGGGCGCAGGCTGTGCCGACTAAACGAAAGGAAACCAACCAATGTTGGACAAATTACTGCACTTTATCCTGCACCAGCGGCTTCTGATTATCCTTGCAGCAATATTATTGCTGACAGCCGGAGTCATCGCCTGGAATTATCTGCCGATAGACGCCTTTCCGGATGTCACCAACCAGCAGGTAATGATTCTGACCGAGGCTCCCGGGCTGACGCCCACGGAAGTCGAGCGACTGGTAACATTTCCAATCGAAATTGATATGGGCGGCCTGCCCGGCGTCAGACAGGTTCGGTCCCTGTCCAAAATCGGACTCTCGCAGGTCGTCGTCATTTTCGAGGATGATATTGACACGTACTTCGCCAGGCAAGTTGTTTTCGAGCGCCTGGCATCCGCGGCCGAACAACTGCCCGAGGGGATTGAGCCGGAATTAGGCCCGATTTCGACCGGCCTCGGTGAGATTTATCAGTACGTGCTCGAGGCCGGCTACTATTGCCCCGAGCACACAGAGGTTTGGTCGAGTAAGGAAGCTAAATGCCCCGATTGCGGTGGCGCTCTAACCAGGAGCCGATACAGCCTGATGGATTTGAGAACTTTTCAGGATTGGGTGGTCAGCCCCCAGCTTCGCCGGCTGGCAGGAGTCAACGAAGTCAATAGTTTCGGTGGATTTGTCAAACAATACCATGTGATTCCAGACCCGGCCCTTCTGCTTAAATACGGAATTTCTCTTAACGATATCCTGGAAGCTCTCAAATCGAACAACTCCAACGCACCGGGCAGCTACATTGTAAGAGACTTCGAGCAAATCAACGTACTCGCCACGGGCCTGGCGCAAGGCATCCCGGATATCGAAAGAATCGTACTCAAAGCGGAGAAAGGGACGCCCGTTTATCTAAGAGACGTGGCTGCAATAGAGATCGGCCACCAGACAAGAAACGGAGTTGTCACAAAAGATGGGCAGGGAGAGGTAGTATGCGGGATGGTTATCATGCTCAAAGGAAGCAATTCCAAGCACGTGGTGGACCGCGTCCGCGCCGAGATTCCTGAAATTCAGAAATCTCTTCCGACAGGCGTGAGAATCTCCCCATTCTACGACCGGACAAGCCTCATTCAGGCGTGCATTCGAACCGTCTCGACCGCACTCGGACAGGGAATCATCTTTATCGTACTGGTTCTGTTCGTTGTCTTGTGGGATATCCGTGCCGCCGTGACAGTCGCCGTCTCACTGCCTCTGACCGCCGCGGCGGCACTTATACTAATGGGCTGGCAGGCAGTGACAGCCAATCTTATGAGCCTGGGCGGGCTCGTAATCGCCATCGGAATGATTGTGGACGGCGCCATAGTGGTTACCGAGAACATCGCCCGGCACATGCATGATAAGGCCAATACCGACAAGCCGAGAACTGCCGTCGCCTTCGAAGCCGTACGAGAGGTAGCCAGGCCCGTGATGTTCGCAATTATGATTATCGTGGTCGTTTTTCTGCCGCTCTTTACACTGCAGGCAATGGAAGGCAAAATGTTTAAGCCGCTGGCACTAACTATATGTTTTGCTCTTGCCGGCTCGCTGGTAGTATCGCTGACCATCGTACCTGTGCTGGGTTCTCTTATAATCAAGCGTTCAACGACGCTGAAGCGTGAGAATCCGTTGATTCGAATAATTCATGCGGCTTACATACCCATACTGTCTCTTGCCATACGCGGGCGGTGGATTACCATTGCCGTGGCCGCCGCCATTATGGTCGGAGCGTTTTCCCTGCTGCCGGGAATTGGAACGGAATTTCTGCCGCCGCTGGACGAAGGAGCACTGGCAATAAATGTCGTACGTTTGCCTACCGCCGGAGTCGAGGGCTCGGCTAAACAAGCCACTCAAATCGAGCGCAGACTGCTTGCGAAATTTCCCCAGATAACCACGGTCGTGTCCAAAACCGGGCGGGCTGAAATCGCCGAAGATCCGATGGGTCCCGAGCAAACCGACGTTCTGATTATGCTTAAGCCGGACTACGAAAAGCAATCCGGCCGGTCAAAGGAGCAAATAGTCCAGGCAATCAGTGACGAGCTGGCTGCATTTCCGGGAATAAGGCCCGCTTTCTCTCAGCCGATTGCGCTGCGAGTGAACGAGCTGATAAGCGGCATCAAATCCGACATAGCCATAAAGATTTTTGCGGACGATATCGACGTGATGTCCGTCACGGCTGAAAAAATCGCACCAATCCTCGCAGGCATCAAGGGTGCCCAGGACGTAAAAATAGAGCAGCTTTCCGGCTTTTCTCAGATCGAGATACGGCCTGACCGAAAAGCCACCGCCCGGCATAAGATAAATATCGAGGACATAAACCTGCTGGTCGAAACGGCAATAGGAGGCAAAGTCGCAACCACCGTTTTCGAAGGACAGAGGAGATTCGCCGTACAGGTACGCTTCGCCGAAGATAAACGAGCCGATATCGGCGCCATCGAGCAGCTTTTAGTTGATTCACCGCTCGGCTACAACGTACCTCTGGGCCAGCTTGCCGCAATTGGTCAAGTCGAAGTGCCGGCCCAGATAAGTCGGGAGGATTCCGGAAGAAGGCTTATCGTCGAATGCAACGTCAGAGGCCGGGACATCGGCAGCTTCGTCGAAGAAGCCAGGCAGAAACTCCAGGACGTCGAAAACGATCTGCCCGCCGGATGCAGGCTCGCATGGGGCGGACAGTTCGAGAACCAGCAGAGGGCAATGGCACGCCTTAAGGTTGTCGTGCCCGTTGCAATACTGCTTGTATTCGTGATGTTGTTCGGCTCGCTGAATTCAATCAAAAGCTCGCTCATCATCCTGACAAACCTGCCCTTTGCGGTCGTCGGGGGTATCATGGCCATTTACCTGTTGAATATACATCTAAGTGTCGCGGCGTCCATCGGCTTTATTGCCCTGCTGGGAGTCGCCGTTGAGAACGGACTGGTTTTGGTGAGCTTTTTCGACCAATTGCGCCAACGCGGCAGCAGCGTATACGAGTCCGTCATAGAAGCCTGCCGACTCCGCATTCGGCCGCTGTTAATGACTACAATGACCACTCTGGTCGGGCTGCTGCCCATGCTCTATGCCACCGGCTCAGGATCCGAAATTCAGCAGCCTCTCGTGGCGGTAATCTTCGGCGGGCTAATCAGCTCCCTGGTCCTAACTCTCATCATATTGCCCGTCCTATACCTGTTGATAAACAATGACAAAACCGCCACAGGCGTATGAAACACCATGAAAGCTTTTTTCGCGATAATAGAACAATATCCTTGCTCCGGCGGTAAACAGCGATATAATAACATTGAGAAATACTTCGAATTGTAATGATCGCGTGGCGAAGCCTTGAAGCAAAAGCACATGGTATAGTTCAGTACCCGCCTCAAGACCTATCTTCCGTATCATTTGGTTTTTTAATTGTGCTTTTGAAAGTAAAGGTTTATGTATATAAATAAATTTCAGGCCCTGCAAATTGGGAACCTGCAAATCAACCTGCCTATAATCCAGGGAGGAATGGGAATTGGCATCTCTCTTTCGAGTCTGGCTTGTGCCGTAGCCAATGCCGGCGGCGTAGGCGTTATAGCTACTGCCGGAATCGGCCACACCGAATCCGACTGGGATACGAATCCCAAAGCGGCGGACAAAAGGGCCCTGCAGAAAGAGATAAGAAAGGCAAAAGCCGGAACCGATGGAATCATCGGCGTAAATATCATGGTGGCTCTTTCCGATTTCGACGACCTCGTGCAATGTGCCGTTGACGAAGGGGCCGACATTATCTTTATGGGCGCGGGCCTTCCGATAAGCCTGCCAAAAACGCTGCCGCTCGACAGGTTCAGCGAGCTGGCCACAAAATTTGTCCCGATAGTATCATCCGCACGGGCCGCCGAAATTGTATTTAAGGCATGGCAAAAACGATATTCTCACGTTCCCGACGCGGTGGTCGTGGAGGGCCCGTTGGCCGGAGGGCATCTCGGCTTCAAAAAAGAGCGTATCGATAATCCAAACTACGCGCTGGAAAAAATTCTGCCGGAAGTCATCGCCGTGGTAGAACCATACGAGCAGCGATTCGGCAGAAGCATTCCCGTAATCGCCGCCGGCGGAATATATACGGGCGCCGATATTCATAAATTCATGAAGCTGGGTGCTCAGGCCGTGCAGATGGGAACCAGGTTTGTCGCAACTCATCAGTGCGATGCGTCCCCGAAGTTCAAGCAGGCATATATCGATAGCAGCAGGGAAAATATCATCATCATCGACAGCCCCGTCGGACTGCCGGGAAGAGCAATTGGGAGCAAGTTTCTCGACAGGCTGGTATCCGGAGCCAAAGAGACGTTTAAGTGTCACTGGAAATGCCTGAAAAGCTGCAATTTCAAAAACGTGCCGTATTGTATTGCAAGTGCCCTGACCAATGCCAGGAAAGGTAATCTTGACGAAGGATTTGCATTTTCCGGAGCCAACGCCTACCGGGTAGAGCAGATCATAAGCGTTGAAGAGCTTATAGAGTCTTTGACAGCCGAATATATAGCCGAGCAGTGCAAACAGCCAGTTACATCCGGAACATTCGACCCACAAAGAATAGAGGAAGTTATACAACCACTTTGATCACCCTGTTTATCACCGGCCTATCACGACTTGTATTTATCCTGCTCTTGCAGTATTCTTGAGCGAATAACCGAGCCACTTATGAGAGTTTATTATGTATTCAGATTATGTTCGTAACGTAGCGATAATTGCCCACGTAGATCACGGCAAAACAACGCTGGTGGACCAGCTTCTATACCAGTCGGGGATGTTTCGGGCCGAAGAGCTCGACAAGCTGGCCGGCGGCGAGCACGGATTGATTATGGACTCGAATCCGCTCGAACGGGAACGAGGCATAACAATCCTTAGTAAGAACTGTGCCATCCACTACATTGACTCCGAAAGCAACGAATACAAAATCAATCTGATCGACACGCCGGGGCACGCAGATTTCGGCGGCGAGGTCGAACGCGTTTTGAAAATGGCGGACGGTGTGCTGCTTTTGGTTGATGCGTTCGAAGGGCCCATGCCCCAGACGAGATTCGTACTGACCAAGGCGCTCGAGCACAAACTTCGCCCCATCGTCGTAGTCAACAAGGTGGACCGGGAAAACAGCAGGCCCGATGACGTTGTCAATGAAGTATTCGATTTGCTCGTTCAGCTCGACGCCGACAGTAACGCTCTCGATTTCCCCCTGATATACGCCTCGGCCAAGGACGGATGGGCCACGGCCGATCTCGACAAGAAAACCGATAATATGCAGGTGGTATTCGATACAATTATAAAAAAGATTCCTTCACCGCAGGTTAAGGATGAAGCTCCGCTGCAAATGCTGGTGACGAGCCAGGAGTATTCGGATTACGTCGGCCGGATAGCCGTGGGCAGAGTTTTTGCCGGACAGATAAACGAAAACCAGAGAGTCACCGTGATCGACTCCGAAGGCCTGCACACACAGCAAAAAGTCATGCAGATTCACCAGTTCTACGGCCTCGGCCGAAAACGAACTTCGAGCGTTCAGGCCGGCGATATATGCGCGATATCCGGGCTCGATCCGGTCGAGATCGGCGACACTATCGCCTGCGCGGATAAACCATCGAGGCTTGCGGTTATACCCGTCGACGAGCCGACGATGACAATGACTTTCCGGATTAACGACGGACCCTTCGCCGGAAAAGACGGCAAATACCTGACGAGCAGGCAGATCGGTGAAAGGCTCGAAAAGGAGCTCCAGCATAACGTCGCTCTGAGAGTAGAACCGGGCCGAACGCCGGAAGAATTCAACGTTTCGGGACGAGGGCTGATGCATCTCGGTATCCTGCTGGAGAACATGCGGCGTGAAAGCTATGAGATTTGCGTCGGCAAGCCGAACGTAATCCTCAGAGTCGTCGAGGGCAGACGCCACGAGCCGATAGAACTGCTCGCCGTGGATTGCCCGCTGGATTGTCAGAGTTCGGTAATGAGCCTTCTGGGCGACCGGCGAAGCGAAATATTCAAAATGGACGCAAAGAGCGGGGCAAGCGATTTTATTCATCTGGAATTTATGATACCGTCGCGCGGCCTGTTCGGCCTTCACGCCCGCGTGTTGAACGCCACTCGCGGCAGAGCGATTATGCACCATACTTTCGAAAGATACGAGCCGATGCGGGGAGCGATACCTCAGCGAAAGGCAGGGGTGATGATTGCGACCACTACCGGGCAGGTAACCGCCTATGCGCTGGACGCCTTATACGACCGGGGCATCTTTTTCGTCGAGCCGGGCGAACAAGTTTACGCCGGGCAGGTCGTCGGGGAGCACTGCAAGGAAAAGGACATACCGGTAAACGTAGTGAAAGGCAAGCAGCTTACCAACATCCGCGCCGCAGGCAAGGACGACGCCGCCAAAGTCAGGCCGGCAAGAAAAATGAGTCTTGAGGTGGCACTGGAATACATCCAGGAAGACGAGCTTGTAGAGATTTGCCCCAATTCGATTCGAATCCGCAAACAATTCCTGAAAGAAGCCGACAGGCGCCGGCAGGCCCGCCGCGGCTAACTCCGGAATACCCCGAAATAATTGCACCAAATAGCCCAGGAAGGATTTGAACTGACCCATTGATTATGTTATAATTTCTTAGTCTTTGCCCCATAGTTTTACCAGGTTGTTTAGGAAGAATAAATGAAAAAAATCTTATTAGTCCTGCTTATCCTGGCAATAGTTGCAATGGCCGGTTGGCAGATTTACAACCGGCTCTTCGTAACGGACGTCAAGCAAAAATCCGGTCGGGCGGCAGTCTCAGTCGCCGTCGAGACAAGGCCGATATACAAAGATTCAATTCGTGATGTTGGCGTCTTTACAGGCTCTCTGGAGCCGAAGTCACGGTTCGACGTGGCACCGAAGGTGGCCGGCTGGCTTAAGGAGCTGCTCGTCGATGTCGGCGATACGGTCGAACGCAACCAGATCATTGCCGTACTGGATGACGAGGAGTTCGCTCAGCAGGTCGAGCAGGCCCGCGCCGAATTGCAGGTAGCAAAAGCAAATGCTGAGAACTATGCCAGTGACCTGGACATCGCAAAGCGCGAATACGAAAGGGCAAAGGCGCTCCGCGAAAAACAGATTGCCTCGGCCTCGGAGCTGGATGTATCGGAGGCGGCATTCAACGCCAGCCAGACAAGACACAAGGTCTCTCTCGCCCAGGTGACCCAGAAGGAAGCGGCTCTGAAAACCGCACTTGTGAGGCTCTCTTACACGAAAGTCCAGGCCTTCTGGGAAGAAAGCGACCAGGCCCGCGTCGTGGGTGAGAGATTCGTCGATGAAGGCGAACTGCTTTCGGTCAATCAGCCCATAGTCTCAATTCTCGAAAATAATCCGCTGACTGCCGTCGTTTATGTCATCGAGAGGGATTACCCGAAAGTCACGATAGGCCAACAGGCTGTTATAACGACCGACGCCTATCCCGGCAGGACTTTCGCCGGCAGCATAACACGGATTGCACCGCTGCTGAAGGAAAGCAGCCGCCAGGCAAGACTCGAAGTGGAGGTACCCAATCCCGACCTTCTGTTAAAGCCCGGGATGTTCGTCAGGGCCAGGGTAGAATTCACAACGCATGAGAATGCTATGCTGATTCCTCTTGGCGCCCTGGTTAGAAGGGACGACAAGGAAGGGATTTTTATAGCCGATACGCAAAATCTAAAAGCACGTTTCGTTCCCGTGGCAAAGGGTATTATTAACGGCGAGATTATCGAAATAACCGAACCGGAGATTTCAGGCCTGGTCATTACAATGGGTAATCATCTTCTCGAAGACGGCTCGGACATTATGCTGCCAAAAATCGAGCCGTCCCCGGTAGGTTCGGTTCGCGAACCGAACGTACAGTCAGGAGATTCCCGATGAGAATCTCACGATTTGCCGTCCATCGGCCCATCTTTACAATCATGGTGGTTTTGATGGTCCTCCTGCTCGGTACCATCTCGCTGCTGCGGCTTCCCATCGACCTGATGCCCGATATTTCGTACCCAACCCTCAGCATATCCTGTTCCTACCAAAACGCCGGACCCGAGGAAATCGAGGAGCTTATAACCCGACCTATCGAGCAGGCTGTCAGTGCCGTGCCGGGAGTCGAAGAGCTGACCTCGGTTTCGGTCGAGGGACAGGGCACTGTCAGAGTAACTTTTTCCTGGGGAGCGGATCTGGACGCCGCCGCGAACGATATTCGCGACCGGCTGGACCGCATACTCGACGACCTGCCGGAAGATTCCGAAAGGCCGACCCTTCGAAAATTCGATCTCGCCAGCTTCCCGATTTTGATTCTCGGTGCTTCGAGCAATCTGGATCCTGTTAAGGCCCGCCGGATTATCGAAGACCAGGTACGATATAGGCTCGAACGCATCCCGGGCGTGGCTGCCGTAAACATCCGTGGCGGTCTCGAACGCGAGATACACGTCTCTCTCGACCCGACAAAGATTAACGCACTTGCCATACCGCTTGAATCCATTATCGCCCGTATACGAGAAGGGAATGTAAACATACCCGCCGGAACCATCGAAAAAGGCAATTTCGAAATCACTATCAGAACGCCGGGTGAATACACAAACCTCAAGCAGCTCCAGGACACTGTAATAGCGGTCAGGCAGGGCGCTCCGATTCAACTAAGGGAAATCGCTCTCGTGGAGGATTCCTGGACGAAGATTACCAGAGTCGTTCGCGTTGACGGTGTGCCGGGAATGTGGATGTCGATTAACAAGCAGTCCGGCAAAAATACGGTCGAGGTCGCCCGCGGGGCACTCGCCGAGCTCGAACGAATCAACCGCGATATCCCGCAGATAAAAATCATACCGATCATCGATACTTCCGACTATATCCAGCGATCCATTACCAACGTCGGCACATCCGCAATATACGGCGGATTGCTTGCTATTGTCGTGCTGCTATTGTTTCTGCGCAATTTTCGCAGCACTATCGTCATCACAACCGCTATACCTGTTTCGATTATCGCTACTTTCGCGCTTCTGTATTTCGGCAACTTTACGCTGAACATAATGACGCTCGGCGGCCTTGCACTTGGTATCGGGATGCTCGTAGATAATGCCATCGTCGTGCTCGAAAACATCTTTCGCATGCGGGAATCGGGAGACCCGCTGGAAAACGCCGCCGTAAACGGCGTCGAGGAAGTCACCGCCGCGGTCATCGCCAGCACGCTGACGACCATGGTGGTTTTCCTGCCGCTGGTATTCGTAAGAGGAATGTCCGGCGTGATGTTCAAGCAGCTTTCAATCGTAGTCAGTTTCGCGCTTTTGTGCTCGCTCGCCGTGGCTATTACCCTGGTACCGATGCTCTCGGCGAGAATCCTGCCCGCCGCGGCTACCGATGATAAGTTCAGGCACAGTTTCAGAGGCAGGGTATTCGAAATCAGCGGGAGATTCTTCAGAACTCTCGAAAACAGCTACAAAAAATTACTCCACCTGGCTTTGGCGAACCGCCCTTTCGTCGTGGTTATTGCCGTATTGCTGCTAACCGCAAGCCTGATGTTCACTCCTTATATCGGGATTGAGCTTATGCCGAGTACAGACGAGGGCGAAGTCAGGGTCGAGACAGAAATGCAGGTCGGAACCAGGTTGAATCTGCTGGATGAAAAAATGAAGCTCATAGAGAAAATAGTTTACGAATCCGTGCCTGAAATAAGCAACACCGTGACAACTGCCGGAGGTTCACGATGGCGCGGTTCGGGAGGCCATACCGGCCAGGTTCGCATATCTCTCAAACCTCAATCCCAGCGGATGCGGTCGAGCGAGCAAATCTCCGACGACCTGCGGACAAAGCTAAGCGCAATACCGGGCGTCATTGTCCGGACCCGCGCAGGCCAGGGATTGTTCCTGCTCCGAATGGGAACCTCGGGGGCCGACAGAATCCAGGTCGAGGTTCGCGGCCATGACCTTCAAATGGCCGACAAACTGGCCATCCAGGTCAAAGAGATTGTCGAATCGGTTGAGGGAATTACCGATGCAAGAATCAGCCGGGAGTCGGGCAGTCCGGAAGAGCTTATTCTGATAGACCGCCAGAAAGCCGCCGATATGCACCTGACCGTTTCAAAGATAGCAAACGCCCTTCAGACTATCATCTCCGGAACCAGGGCCGGTTACTATCGCGAAGCGGGAGACGAATTCGCCATCCTCGTAAAACTCCGTGACGCAGAGCAGATGGACCTCAGGGACATCCTCGATCTGACGATAACCAACTCGGACGGCCAGCCGGTCGTTCTGAGAAACGTCGTAAACGTCGGACCGCGACAAGGCCCCGTGATCATAGAACGAAAAGACCAGGAACGCCTTGTAAACGTCACGGCCGACATTAGCGGGCGGGATATGGGTTCGGTCCTGGCCGAGTTGAGCGACCTGCTTCGAAATGTCCCCGTCCCTCCTGATTTCAGCATCACCTTCGGCGGTGACTACGAAGAGCAGCAAAAATCGTTTCACGAGCTCCTGCTGAGCTGCATCCTGGCGATCATCCTGGTGTACATGGTTATGGCCTGCCAGTACGAGTCACTGCGGGATCCGTTCGTCGTGATGTTTTCGGTGCCGTTGGCCGGAATAGGCGTGATTGTGATGCTCTACCTGACAAAAACAACGTTCAACGTCCAATCGTTCATCGGATGTATCATGCTCGAGGGAATTGTCGTCAACAACGCGATTCTTCTGGTGGACCACACGAACATGCTGCGCCGCAAAGCCGGCATGGCCCTTCGCGATGCAATAGAGGAAGCCGGTCGAAGGCGCCTCCGCCCGATACTAATGACGGCCACAACAACCATCATCGGCCTGATTCCGCTGGCACTCGGACTCGGCGAAGGCGGCGAGGCCCAGGCCCCGATGGCCCGGGCCGTCATCGGGGGCCTGCTTAGCTCGACTCTTATTACGCTGGTATTCGTACCGGTGGTTTACTCGATATTCGAACGTCTAAAGCCAGGAGGAACGTCCGACGGCAAAATCGAAACGGCAAACAGCTCAATTTGATAATATCGAAAAATGCCTGCATCATTGAAAAAAACAATCGTGATATCCTGCACCGCCGTACTACTGTGTTCGTGCGCATCAAAATACCGGAAAAATTCTACCAATGACACCGAGCCTTCGCCCATAGATGCCATGCTGGAACAGATGGCCGAGTCGCATCCCGCACGGCCGGACGGCGCAAACGACACCACTGACCCGAACGGCCCGCTAACTATCGGAATCCAGGAGGCGATTCTGATGGCAATGGAGAACAACCAGTCGCTGATAGTCGAAAGAATGAATCCTGAGATACAGAAGACTTTCGAACAGGAAGAGCTTGCCGTATTCGATCCCCTCATCAGCCCCGAAATATCCAGCAGAAGAACCGTTGGAGACAGGCTTTCACGCGCCGGATTCAGCACCGAAAGTCAGATAGTGGATTCCGTCTCAGGCTCGATTTCTCTCGAAAAGTTGTTCTCATCCGGTACGGCAGTCGGACTCGAGGCCAGTTCGAACTACACCGACTCGTCCCTCTACAGTGACACCTTCACCGCCGACCGTCTCGGCTTTACCGTCACTCAGGCCCTTCTGCGAGGCTTGGATATCCGAGCCAATATGGCCCGTGTAAACCAGGCCCGGCTCGACACCCTCATCTCGGAATACGAGCTGAGGGGCTTCACCGAGATAGTTCTCGAACAGGTCGAGGCGAAGTTCTGGGACTACGCCCTCGCGCAGCGGCAGATCGAAATATACACCAACTCGCTGAACCTCGCCGAAAAGCAGATGACCGAAGCCGAGGAGCGAATCAAAATCGGAGACCTCGCCGAGACCGAGCTCGCCGCCGCGCAGGCCGAGGTCGCGCTCCGCCGGGAAAACCTCATAAATGCGAGAAGCACCCTGGCGAAAGAGCGCCTCGATCTGCTGCGACTGCTGAATCCGTCCGGCGGAACCGACTGGGACAGGGATGTCACCCTCCGGTACGACACTACGCTGCCGGACGTTCGGCTCGACGACGTCGAACAGCACGTCAATCTCGCACTGCAGATGCGCCCGGACCTGAACCAGACGCGGCTCCAGATAAAACGCGGCGACCTCGAAGTGGTGCGCACCAAAAACGGCCTGCTGCCGAGACTGGACACGTTCATTTCCTTCGGCAAGAGCGGCTACGCCGATTCCTTCGAAAACGCGCTGGGAAATATGAACAAAGGCAGCTATGATGTCACCTGGGGCCTAGCCTTCGAAGGCTCGCCCATGAACCGCAGCGCCCGCGCCAGGTATGCCCGCGCCGTCGCCGGCAAACGGCAGCTAAGCGAGGCCGTCGAAAACATCACCCAGCTTGTCCAGGTCGATGTGCGCTCGGCTTATATCGAGGTGACGCGGGCGCAGGAGCAGATTTCAGCAACCGCCGCCACCCGCAATTTCCAGGAGGAAAAGCTCCGCGCCGAGACCGAAAAATTCCGCGTCGGCAAATCCACATCTTTGCTCGTCGGCCAGGCCCAGCGCGACTTCGTCGCCAGCCAGATCGCCGAGATAGAAGCCGTCGCGAATTACCTCAAAGCTCTTGTGACTCTTTACAGGCTCGAAGGCTCCCTGCTGCAGCGACGCGGGCTGGCGGCTCCCGGCGCCGAACCGGTCACACTGAACGAGCGGAAATAATCCGGCACGGCTGCTAAACCAGAGAAAGGAGTTGTTATCATTATGAACAAAAACGCTCTGAAAATCATCGCCGCAATTGTACTGTTCTCTCTGCCGACACTCAGTTGCACAAGAAACGACCGCGGCAAACCGATCCGCACCGAAGACTTCCGCCAGACGATCCGCATCGCTTGTATAGGCGACAGCATTACGTATGGCGCCTCTATCAAAAATCGCGCCAGAGACTGCTACCCCGCCCAGTTGGGCCGGATGCTCGGCGAAAATGGGACACCACGTGGGGTATCCCACCGCCGGTGGCAGGTCCGCAACTTCGGCGTCAGCGGCGCGACCCTGCTCAAAAAAGGCGACCTGCCCTACTGGAACCAGCAGGCATTCGAAGACGCCCTGGCTTATAATCCCAACGTTGTCATAATCAAGCTCGGCACAAACGATACCAAGTTGCAGAACTGGAAATACAAAGACCGGTTCGCCGCCGACTATGCAGATATGATTGACCGCTTCGCCGAGCTGCCGGCTAATCCGCGCATCTGGATATGCCGCCCCGTACCCGCCTATGGGGAGCGTTGGGGAATAAGCGAAACAATAATCAAAAATGAAGTTGTCCCCTTAGTCGACCAGATAGCCCGCAGCAAGAACGTGTCGGTAATCGACCTGTACGAGCCGCTCAGCGATAAATCGGAACTGTTCCCCGACCGGATTCACCCGAACGCCGAAGGAGCATACAACATCGCGAAGGGAATTTACGCGACGCTGACCGGCCGGCCCTGGACGGCCGAATTCGAGCCTGCCGGCCTGCCGCAGGTATTGATCATCGGAGATTCCATCTCCATCGGTTATTTCAAACCGCTCCAAGAGCGTCTGAAAGACATCGCCGTCGTCAGCCACAACCAGGGCAACGCCCAGCACACCGCCAACGGACTAAAAAGACTCAACGAATGGCTGGGCGACACGAGATGGGACATCATCCATTTCAACCACGGCCTGCACGATTTGAAGTACGTCGATGCCCGCGGCCGGAACACCTCCGCCAAAACCGGCAAACAGCAAATACCTCTCGAACAATACGAGCGAAACCTCGACGAGATAGTCCGGCGACTAAAAAAGACCGGGGCAAAATTGATTTTCGCAACCACAACACCCGTGCCGGACGGAACAAAAATCCGCGTCAAAGGCGATGCCGTAATATACAACCGAGCCGCCGAAAGAGTCATGAAAAAGCATCGGATCCCAATTAACGATTTGTATTCATTCGCCCTGCCGCGGCTCGATGAGATTCAAAGACCGCAGAACGTACACTTCAATCCGCAAGGCTCCGAATTGCTCGCCGAACAGTGCGCAAAGAGTATCTTCGAAGCCCTTGAATCCGAATAACATGAACGATGACATGAACGATTTCGATATTGCAATAGTAAAATGGTCCGACAAACAGGCCGAGATTACTTCGGTCCGGCGGGCGGTATTCGTCGAAGAGCAGAGCGTCCCGGAGAGCATCGATTTCGACGGCAGTGATCCGGACTTCATCCACGTTCTGGCCTTGGACAAAAATGACCGGCCCGTCGGAACCGCAAGGATAAATCGCAAAGGAAGAATCGGAAGAATGGCGGTGCTGAAAAATTATCGCAGGCGGGGAATCGGGCGAAAAATGATTCAGGCCCTAATGCACCACGGCAGGAAAAACTCAATCACAAACTTCCACGTATCCTCCCAGGTTACCGCGATGGGATTCTACAAAAAAATGGGTTTCGAACCCTACGGCAAACAATTCCTCGAAGCAGGGATAAAGCACATCAACATGAAATTGAAAAATCCACCAAAATAATCCATCAGCCGCCGAGAACATCAAAAAAGCCGTGGACTTGTCAACGCCAAAAAGAGACACTGACGCGGTAACCTGCAAAATCCGAAGCTCTAAATTCTAAATCAAGATAATAATGAGAGCACCAAATGACAATGAAAACGGAGGGGGCTGGATTTGCGTCTGCTGTACGGGTATTTACCCATACGACGGTTTAGCAAACCGTTTTTACTGCTTTAGGTAACTACAACGGTTTAATTAATTTACTACCCTTTTTTTAAGCCAAAAACGGCCAAGTTACGCCCTGGGGACGTCATTTGGGCTGTTTCAGATTGACAAATTGTGGAGATTGCTGTACCGTTGGATGAAACAGCAGTTGAGAGCCATACCATGATTGAAGGACGAGAAGTTCGGGATGTTATACGGAAACCATATATACACTGTTAGTCGCTTAAGAAAATGAATAGGTAGTTCAATTATGGCAAATCTATGCAAGTTATTTCGAAAAGCAGAACGGCAGTTTAAGTTACAGCGAGAAACTCCAAAAAAGGGAACTATGGAGAAACTGAAGTATGGAGGCAAGAGTGTAGCATGGCGTTGGATGAATAGAGATGTGATTCAATTGATCCCTACAACAAAGAGACGTAAAATATTTCGTGATGGCGACGATCTCGTCGTCACAAAGGACAAAGAGAAAGAGTGCCGATACAGAGATCCACAAAGGAGATTGAAAGAAATTTGGTCATATGTGGGATGTGATTGTGCAAATGTGTCAGATGAGCAAGTATGGGAATGGATTGAGACAGCGTACAAATATCAGCTGAATTCAAACGTTGGGTGACATAGGATCAGGACGATGGCACCGTTAGTGACAATCTTGATTTTTGCGGTCATTGGATTCCTCATTCATGACATCGTGGGCCTAGTTGTCGGAGCTGCAGTTGGCTGGGTTCTCAGTATGCTCATCGGCATCGCCGCAACTGCCTGGAGCGGCGGTTTTCTTCCTCGAAAGGTGAGGAAAGAAACGGCGCGTTTTTTCTACATGAACCATGAATTGACAGTGGACGCGTGCATGGAAGGTATGACAAAGGAAGACAAGATACGAATTATTGAAGACCTGCTGGAACGCGTGTTCCGCCGCGCGACAGCAGCAGCACCTTTGGCATCAAAATCTATGGGCATGTCGCCCCCAGAGATCGACGAGGCAGCTATACAAGAGGCTGCAGAGAAACAGGATCCCAGCGTACGGGAAATCATCCTCCTTCTAAAAGACCATATTATTCAAACTATGTACTGATCCCTGGAAACACGGGGAGCCTAACATGCCCATCGAGAGCGACTTGGCACTTCATGCAATGTGCTCCAGAGGAGTAATTGGGTCACATCTTTTTTTACAACTTATTTGGTATTGTCCCAAAGTTTGAGGATGTTTTATATTAGCAGTTAAAGGCGTTCGGTACGCTTTTTGGGTTAGATCACGTTCACTACTGGTCAGATTGGCGCGAATCATCGCGCCCTGCCTTTTTCTAAGCGACCCGAAGACGCAGGGTTTTGCCGATTGCCTGGGCAAATTTCTCTAACGTGCTTAGCTTGATATCCTCAGCATGATTTTCGATACGTGATATGGCCGATTTCTTTGTGTTCATTCTGCGTGCTAATTCTTCCTGTGTCAATCCGGCTTTCTCTCTCGCTTCTCGAAGAAGAACGCCCAGCTTGAACTGCTCATAACCGATTTCAAAATCCTCTGCGAATTCAGGATCACGTTTCTTTCTCTTGGATATGTATTTTTGAAGATCACTCATGGCTCTTTCTCCTTAAGTAGTCTTTCTTACGTTCATGTGCTAATGCAATGGCTTGTTTCGGGAGCTTTTGGCTCTTTTTCTTAAAACCGTGCACGAAAACAACGATCATATTACCGACGAAAAATCCAAGCAATCGAAAGGTATCACTTCCGAAATCAATTCTTGCTTCCCAAAGGTCTTCGGTATTAGCAAGTTTCTTAAAGTATCTGGATGGTATAGTATCCAGTTCTTCTATCAAGTTGAGTACCCAAACCACTTTTCGAGCCTGTTTGCCTTTGAGAGAGTCTATAAACTGCTCCACGGGGCAACTCCCGGATTCCGTTCTATAGAACCTTATTTCTCTATCCATATATCCATGTTAACATAGATGTGAACATTTGTCAATGTAAAATTCCGGAGCGAGTAATGGGATCACATCATTTTTCTACAACTTATTTTTGGTATTTAGCCGCGAAAAAGCAAAAAAACAGAATTCAGAATTTGAAAATCGAGCTTCGAGCATCAAGAATCGAGTAACGAGCTTCGTCTCATGGAGATTTTTTTGGAATTTGCTTGATTTTCGGCAGGAATTTAGTATAATACCTAACAAAATAAAACAGAATATAAAATACAGGAGACAGAATACCGGAACAAAAGGAAAAGGCATAGAGCTTGACATTTATGATCCATTCGACCATGCTCAGGACAGGTTTATGATTTGCGATACCTATGGCATAAATTTACGATTTTTTCTTTTAATCCGCATTCACCCCGTGAGATAGATAAAATCGTCATCTCATGGGGTAAATCAGCGAAATCCGCGGTTTAATTTGATACTGATTTGAAAAAACAAAGCCAATGTTAATATGGGCAATATAGTTTTATTTCAATAATAATAAAGATTTATTTGTGTTTTGGTGTTTTTGTCAGTCTTGGACGGCGAAAAACAAACCCAATCTCACATGGAATGAGGGCTTTTTTACTTATGACCCAAGAGATTGCCACGGCCCTTCGGGCCTCCTAATGAAATAGACGA